>Ga0209611_10005943_pt1 | contig 20233 bp, 17 predicted proteins | sample S1TSphgellanicum_3_FD_187693 | JGI IMG/M metagenome (GOLD analysis project Ga0209611, IMG submission 187693) | Host-associated microbial communities from peat moss isolated from Minnesota, USA - S1T2_Fc - Sphagnum magellanicum MG (SPAdes) (version 2) | ecosystem: Host-associated > Plants > Peat...
TAGTAAAAAAAAGTAGAAAATATGCGAGTAAAAATATAGGGTGCAATATATTGGTTGTTGGGTAAAAATTATAAGTTAATTAGTTTTAAAATAGGGTACATTTTATCAAATAATTAATTTAATTAAAATATAAAATATGTAATAATCTGAAACAATGGATTATAATTCATATAGGGTGGATTTAATATGTATGTATTAAAAAATTAAATAAAAATAGGGTGATAAAAATAAATTGGAAAATGATCTAATAACCCCCTTAAAAATGGTCATTTGACGCATGTAGATCCCAAACTTTACACTAAATGTCCCCCCCCAGGCCAAAAATCACTCATCATTTGCAAAATGAAAATTACAATATGCATGAAACAACACATGCATTCAAGTTTGAATTTTAAATGTATTGAAAGAGAGCTTTGCCAAACACTATAAAAACATACTCTTTGAAACATGTCCCAAGACATTTAAAAACATGTTTAAATTGTTCAAATAACAAAAAATCACAAGCAATTTAATTCCAAAGTATGTCAATATCTATAAAACTAGATACAATTAGCAAATAGATAATTTTGTAAACATATTTGTCATTCAAAGTAATGTCATGAGAATGATTTCAAATGAAGCATTCTTTTAGTGTGCCCCAACCATGAAAATTAGGCACTATCACTAACTAAATGTCACATCTCAAATGTGAATAACGATTTGATTTGGCATTATTGTTAGGGGATTGTTGTAATGTAGTCATTAATATTAAGCTTGAATGATATTATATAGTCCTTAAGCTATGGAAGTGATAAGTGTCAAACCAATGATTTTTTTGTGGTGAATTTTTGACATTTTTTGAAAAACAATTTCGAACAAACTACCTTGTTGCATATTCCCTGTTTTTTGAAACCAATTCAAGTTTTAAAAAGCAAATCACCACAAGTACTTTCAACATGAAGGTGTTTTTGAAGGTTTTTTGACCTTCATATTTTGAATATTGCTGAATTTGGCTAAATATTCATGTAGATGATCACTTTTGAACAATTACATCACAATTTTGAAAAAAAAAACAATATGTGCAACCAAGCCCACTTAATGTGATATTGTTATTTTCATACTCAAAAAATATAAAGCATGAGAGGCTATGTATTGGTGGAGAGATGATTCTTACAAAGGGATGAAACATTTTAATTTGTGCATGACACAATATAATTCATAATTTTTGACACATCTTGAGTTTTGGATGTTAATAACCACTAGGGTTATCAATGTTAGTTACGTCATGTTTGATGCCGATGTAACTTTGCATCACATAGGTTTAGAGGTCAACCTATGATAAACATAGGGTCAACCTCGGTAAAAGTAATAACTTTTTTACAAGGGAAATATCAATGGTCAAAATTTGATCATCATTACGGTTTCTTAAGGATATCACATGGATGGCTATAATTATGGCAATTGTGGTACAATATTGGTGATATTATAAATATTGAAACATGATGTGGCATGCCTTTAGTTAATTAAAGGGTGAAAGATTAATTATAACACGAACTAATAAGTACAATGGATAGGTTAATGGTGTCATGTACAAATAAGGTATTAACATTTTAGGTGGGATATTGTTTATTAACCTCTATGAAGAGGATGCTAATGTGTTTGATCATTATTGAATTTTACTTAGTTAGTTTTTTAGTGCCCATTTTTAATTTCAATTTTTGGTGATAATTCACTAATAGAAAAACGATAGTCACTATATAATTTTGAGGGAGTAGGTCAATTGGTTAGACTTGGGTTGCAATCCATATGGTGATTTACATTTGAAAAACATTTCCACACTATCAAGATGTGGTGATTGAGTTTTGGTTCCCATCTCAAAAATGGATTGGGGTGGATATAGTCTTGATCTCTATCATTGAGGTTTAAAAAAAATAAATTATGTCGTTCTACTTGCAATGATCCATAGGAAGATATAGAACAAATGACAATCATCCCTAGGAAGATTTAACCAAATCTAGTTATAAATTAAATTTGAAACAAAAAGTGTTAATCATCTTTTTAAATTTCTAAGTACTTATTGGAAGGAAACATAATGATCAAGGAAATAAATTTTCTTCTTTTTTGAATTTTGGGCAATTGAGAACCCTCAAAAAAAGTCATTTTCAAAATTTTCATTTTGGCAAAATTATGTCAAAGGAAAAAATGTTAATCCCAAAGTTCAATCCCCAAAAAAAAAATCTTAATAAAAAGATTTATTGTCACATTTTCAATTGATCATTAGAATTGAATACCTAGAAAGAAAAAATTGATTCTCCAAATGTGGTGGCTGAATTTTGGTTGCCATCTTCATGGTCAATGTTTTGTTTCTCAAATTCTTGAAATTAAGAAATTGAATTTTTTGAATTTAATAAACTTTTAAAAGTCTAATTAGTTATAGTACACTATTGCACACTAAAGTGTCAACAACAGCACATGGATGGCACTCTCACTTTCTATTTTGTTCTCAGAGTTGATTATGAAGAACAAAACTTGCAAATCCACTGTGAGATTGGGAGTTTTATGAAATGACAAGTGATGATGTATGGCGCATTGTCAAGTGAATACATTTTCCGTTGTGTGTTAGATAAGTGTGGTGATTTTGAGCATTGCTTCTCAATTCATCAAATTGTATGTGGTAGTCAAATGCAAGATGTGATGTTGCAATGTACAACAAGTGATGAGTTCCATGTTGAGGGTTTTAGGGTTTAAGGTTTAGGTTTTGTCCAATGTTGTGTGGTTATTTGGATTTACAAATATTAACCCTTGGTTTATTATTATTATTATTTTAATAGTTTAAAATCAGAGAACTGCCCACATTTAATCTAGTTTCTTGAAAAAAATAAAATCAAAATCAAAATAACTACCAGATTCAGTTGTTTCAAAATCCTCAAAGAACAGGCAGTTTTCATGAAAGAATTGGTGACTTGTTACATGGATATTTTGTGTGCACAAAAATGATATGACATCTTGAAGTTTTGAATGATAAAAGTGTGGATCATTAGTTTACAAACTCTTGTCAAATCCATACCTATGGAATTCTTTGGTCATTACAATCCAAATTAGGACTTTTTATATTACAAGAACATTTGAGGATGCAATTGTTCTTCTAATACCCTTTTCTGCTCCATTGCATTCTGTTCCATTGAATCTGAAATTGCCTTGTCATATAACCCATTTTAGCTCCAATTTGAAGCATGTTATTTTTGCATTCTTTTTCACTTTGAAAACCCAACTCACAATCTATAAGTCAAAAAATTTGGAACTTAGCAAACTTTTCCAACTTAGTTGAGTGAAAGGTTTGATTGAAATAAGATAAGTTAGAAGTTAATCCACATGGGAGTAACTTAAATTTTTATAAAAAAGACAACAATTAAAAATAAGGCACTTTAAATTGATTTCAAGGCAAATCTTATAGACATTTAGAAAATAAAGTAGCCTCACCCTCCAAAAAAACTTCCTGAAAATATTTATAAAATAATCAAGGCATTTGAAAATATAGCTAAACTTTTACATTTTATTATTATTTACATAAGTAGGTAGCATAATACCTTGAGAACAAAAGTGTACTATGAGCTTCAAAAAAGATCCAATATCAGTACTAGCTGGTATGTTCAAAAGTTGATACCTACCAAACAAGAAAAAGAACAAGGAGATGCTCATGCAAAATCTCATCAGATGTAGAATGGATTAGCAAATTGAGACATCATTGCTATGACTTACATTTTAAATTCTAGTTACAATTTTTTTTGAAGAATTAGTCTATGGAAGATTTGGCATGTTTTTTTATATGATCATCTTTAGACAATTGATTTTGCAAATCCTTCATATCCCTGGATGATTCTAAAGACAATTCCATAAAAAACTATCTCATTTCTTTCCTAATTACTACCTCACAGTTCCTACCTACCAACCTGTATGTGAAAGACAAACTATCATGTGCCTTTTCATGTCCATGATATTTATATTAATTCAAATTAAATTTGAGATTGACATATATAATGATGAACTATTTGAAACCATATGAGAACGTAAGAAGAGGAAAAAAAATTTGATTTTCATTTAGCATCCATTTCCATTGGAACAAATGTCTCATGTGGGAAGCCTGGCTGATCTTATCAACCTCCTAAAAGCTAAGTAGGTCAGTAGTTTAAAATAATTAAATGGGTGGGGAACAAACTTTCTGAAATCATCCTCCATGACATTAAGGTCTCGGTGGTAAATTCAACAATTCTAAAACAAATTCATATTCCACACATTTTGGTCACTCTTGTGTATTATCATCATTGGAAGATTTTGTCATATAATGTGGTCAAGAAAATCACATAATCCACTACCCCGGACTTGAATAGTTAGAAACATGAACCTCCCAATTTGAGATCTTCTTGATGATATGTACCTCTTGTGGATATGAAGAAGGTGTGGCACATTTGGTGCTAGGAACTCTCGTGTTAAGTCCCCTAACACCATGCTAACCATTTAGAACTTGAACTTAGTTACCATGAAAATTTTATGTTAAGCTAACATTCACTTAACATTAAGCTATCACCCATTTAACATTGGGTGCCAACTCGGGTGCCACCTAGATTTTCATCTAACACTTACTTAACATCAAGTGTGAATGCATCATGAGATCGATATGAAACAATTGCATGTCATTACTAATTACTTACTACAAGTTGGATGCCATGGCAATTGGCACAAAGAGAGTGACACTTGTTTTGTACAACCTTCAAACAACATACCCCAATACGACTCCACAAGAACTTGGTCACATCATCAAACTTGATACCTTACGTCCTTGGAGATGAGTAGATGTAGGCTAATCTCTTTTAAAACATGAAGTGTACAAAAAAAATTCAGACCGCTACGCTCTTGTGGGTGAAATACATCTTCCATGTTAAATATTGAAAACTTGTTGATTCGTGCAATTGAACTGAATGCATAAAGAATTTAGAGATGATTTGATAATAAGGTTATATACATTTCACATTGAAACAAAGTAGCAGCAAATAGGAAAAAGAGAAGACCCAACCCTAAAAGTCATAGGCAAAACCTTATGGGTTTGAATGAATTTATGAATGTCCAATTTGAGAATTTGGATATCTTCTTGGCTTGTAAGTAGTGAAATTATTTTAATTTTTAGGTGAATTTTCAAATGAACTTCAGCATTTTGTTTTTTCTGTTATTGAAATGTAATATACAACCATAGTTCATGCCCTTGTGCATTAGGCTAGGCCAAAGATGGCAAAGAACACAGGTAAGCAAAGAAAAAATCTTGCAACCAATGAGGTGAGGTGGTATGCACCCAGGGATCCCAGGTTTTTTTTTTCTTTTGGGGGAGGGTGTTGGATTTTTGTTGTTCCCAATGAGTTCCCATCAAGTTCACAATGGGTTCTGAACATGTTCCCAAACTGTTCCCCAACATCTTCCAATAACTCAGGCTCACTTTATTCCATATATTTTGCCCTAAGTTGTACTCTGATAACCTAAACAACCAGCCAAAAGTAGGAATTTCCAACATATCTATTTTGGGATTAATTTTTTAAAGTGATGGGCCAATCAAAGATGCCCATCACAAAAGAGGAAAAAATGAACTTTAGGGTTCCCCACAACTAACTTAATCACAAATAGTCACTCTACTTTTGTCCTTGAGTGAAACAAGTGAGGGAGAAATATACCACTTTACAAGAAGAGAAAGGTAGCCTCAAATTGAGCTGACAAGAATCTTAATGAGGTCACTCCAAAAAACCAAAAGACTAGGTGAAGAATAGTAAGTCATATGATGATGCTTTTGGATCCAAAGTCTAATTATTGCTCTTGTTTGTGTTGTCCTTAGACCAAATCTAAACAGCATTTTCATTGATTCTCTCCATTCTCTCTTTCAACCATGTTTGAGTGCCTCTAAAAATACACACCAATACACTAATATTGTAAAGAGGCCATATAAGAGGTGTGCCATATTATTATTTGCTTTTCTCTTCATGAATGAGACCTCCTTTTTACATCTAGTAATGTAAAATTAGGGCTGGAAACTACAATAGGAATTAGTGGGTTATTTTGGGAGTGGCTTTTTTGTTTTTGGATCCCTCCCCCACTTCAAAGCCTTAAGCCATGTGCCAGCCCCCTAAAAGCTTGGGCCCCTAATAATAATAATAACTGGGTTCACAATTTTCATAAAACATTTGAGGAATATTCCCAGCTGCCCCAACCCCTAACCAGGTACCTGGTCAACATTGGTTTGAGCTAGTGTGTGTGTGTGGGGGGGGTGGTTATTAGAGACTTCATTAAACCCTCTCCGGGTATGAGGGTGGTTCTTGGAATTAGATGTTATTTATTTGACCTCCTGTGCTTTTGAGAATTCGCAATCGTGTTTCAGAACCGGTTCTTAATGAATTTTTATTATAGAGAACCACAATTTATATAATTTCAGAACAAAGTTCTTCAATTTCTTTGAGAGCTCTGGTTATGGAATTAGAGGACTTGAACTGGTGAGGTTTTGGTGACCATTCCTAATACCCGCCCAACTTTTAAGCCCCATGGGGTGTTGATTCTTGAGGCACATACATACCACCAATGCAGAAGCCCAAAGTAGGCGAATCCAATGTACAGATCAGTCTGGAGGAGTTTGAGTCAACCTTAATTGCAATCTAGGGATCCAGGCTTAATCTAGCATTTTTCTCTAATTTTAGAAAACCTCTGTTTTTTTCCCTGCTGAATTTCGCCAAAAAAAATGAAACAAAAATTCAAAATTTTGAAAAATGAAGTGATTTTTTATGATTTCAATCAAAAGGATTTATTTTTCAATATTTTTATTTAGAAAATTGGCGAATTTTTCAATAAAATTTTCAAAATTTTCAAAATATTAGAAAAATGAGTCAAGTTTAGAGTTTAAAAAAATTCTCAATTGTTTGGGTGGAAAAAAAAAATTGGGGGAAAAATACTAGTTTCAATCACCAAAAGTTGGGAAAAAACCAAAACATCACCAGATTTTTATATTCGGTTTCAACGAGTAGCCAAAAGTATAGAATTATGATTAAAGATTTGTACTTAATATCCAGTTTATAGCCAGTTTGGCAAAATCTTCCTATGGATGATTGCGTCTTTGGCTATATCTTCCTATGGATATAGATGGCCACTTTGGTTGCATCACAAAATTCATAAAAACTAAACTCCTCGAGATCAAATCAATTGGTGTATTATATTGTGCAGGCACTTCTATAGGTAATTTTGTTGTGTGTGGACACCTCTAGAACTCATAAGAATGCACAAATTTTTCTTTCATTTTGTGTTGTAAGAGATGACCAGGTGTGAACCAGCACCTACATTGATACCTTCACCTTCTTTAGTGCGGCATTTTAGTGGGCATATGTCACTCAGGAAATGTTGAATTTGGACTCAGACTCCATGGACATTTATTTAGACAGGATTACACATACTTACCATGGTTAGATGCAGATTAAAGTTTGACACCCTGAGTGATATACTTAGGACAAGATATTTACCATGGATACAAGCTAAAGATTTTCAAGCTTTTAAGATTTCACCATGTTACCAGTGAAGGTGCTGGTTATCCCAAGAGCCTAAATTACATGGTAAAGTGTACAACATTTTACTATTTTGGGAAACAAATGAAATTAATTCCATTGCAAAGTATAGAATAGAGCCACCAATCTCATTTACACTTACATGTTCGACATTTGGAAGTTTTACCTTATTAGAACTGGTTTCACATTAGGAGAATTGGTTTCTTTGGTGAAAGTGTTTAGAATGTTTAGATTGGAATGGATTTTTTTTGGTGTTGAGAGTGTGGACACAGTAGTAGGTAGATGTAGAGCATCTTTATCTATTGGCAGGGCCAGCGTGTTTGTGATGCCCTTGTTTTCCTAAGCATGTAGAGTTTAGGGTTTAGGTCTACATAATTCCTTGGCTTTCAAATTGATTGGAACTTATTATACCAGATCAAAGTGCACTTTCAAGAACTTCTAGCAATTATAGAAGTGTCCTCATAACCAACTTGAGGTAACTGCCAAAATTCTATATATAATTTTAATCTCTTGTAGCAGGCCAGCCAGCCAGCCAGCCACCGGATATTTTGCTGAAAACATGAATAGAAATCGATACTTGGACTCATCATGTACATCAAATTTTAGCTTGCAATTAATTTTTGTTGTATTCTGGTTGCCAACTTGTTTAATATTTATATCATCTGAATTCAGCATATGATAGATATATTTTCATCTTGCCCAAAAGTAAATAATGCAAATTAATTATTTTGGGTTTGCCTGTTGCAGCTGCTCAAAATTTTTTTTTCCTGGAAATGGAGGCAAGTTCCGTAGTTTGCATTTGGTCAGATCAGTGTGTGTGTTTTTGGTTGGTGTACTAGTTGAAATGTTTGCTGAGCATTTTAAAATTATGTAAGAAACCATTTGCAAAGCAGCTGTATGAAAGAAAACAAGCTACAAAATGGCTTGAGACATCTGAAATTCTTCTTTGGCAACCATGAAACTGAAATTGGTAGCTTTTTCTGTGAAAAGAAAGCAGATTATTAAAAAGCCTATGCCATCAAAACCCTAAAACATCCCTACACCATTCTTAAACTAAACCCCCTAAATCCTCACACCACCTGATCCATAAACCCCTAAGACCCTTACACCATGAAAACACTAATCCCCTAAAACCCTTATACCATTTAAACCTTAAACCCCCTATACCCTCCACCATTTAAACCCCCTAGATCCTTTCACAATCAAAGCCCTAAACCCCCCTAAACCCTCACAACATCTAAACCTTAAACCCTAGCCCCTTACATCATCAAAGCCCTAAACCCCTACTTATACTATCAATACTCAAAACCCTAAACCCCTAGACCATAGACCATGAAAGCCCTTGACGAAGTAAACCCTTATACCATCGAAGCCTTAAACCCTAGTAAACTCTACATCATCAAATTTGGGGCAGAGATTTGTGTGAACACAACTCCCTGAAAGAATAATATTATGGAAAAAATTGCTGATCAATAAAGAATAGGGTTTAGGGTTTAGCAGGGTTTGCCGTCTGCGTGCTGCCAAAACGTCGTGCAGCTCATGCATGGGGTGAAGCTAGATCCGAAAGAAGCTACTCGCAAGTTTTGCGTGGCATCATGGTCGAGAGAGACCATTTTTTTTCCCAACAGGATTGTCAGATCTACTACTGCTTCTCTGCAATTATACAGAAAAAGATAAGGAAGCAAATTAAGTGCAAAAGTCGAATCTATTTATAGAGAAGATGTAATTGGCGACCAGGAGTTGAGAATCTGCTTCTGCAAGCGAGCGCCTCGGATGTTAACGCCAGAAGAAGTTCAAACGTCGGGACACAGATTTTTTTTCTTTATTCTTTTTTGGGTATGCGACACGAGTTTTCTTACAACTCCCTGGTCTATACTTGCATTTTTAGTCCATTCTAGGAGGTAAACTCACACAGTTTTCCCACAAAGGGAATCATCCAGGAGCTAGCTAACTTCTTGTGAGATCATTGCATGCTTAGGCGTTGAACAGATCATCCAAAAGATCCCCAAAATAAGATTCTCCAAATTTCTTTTTGGATCCTTGTGATACCCATTGCCAAGTCTTTCGCATATTCTTCCGCGGAATGGTAGTAATGGGCATTTCTAAGAACTGCGCGAAATTCGCGCAACTTCCCAAGGATCCAATATTTTCTACAATCCCTTTTGATGGTCAAAATCCTGAACCGAATAATAGACTGCCTATAAAGATGTCAGCCGAAGTTGGCGCAAACATCATGTGGAAAATTCAGAAGTCTAGCTCATCCTCCTCCTCCTCCTCCCCTTCAGAGCAAGAAACAAGATTGTTGCAGACCCACCCACAACTTTAAAAGCTGGACAACTCTCTTACGTAGTTTCCTTCTTCAGTGTTCTTCTGCGGCTTTCAACAACTAGCTAGCTGTTGGTGCAGAAGCTGGTGATAATCAAAATCGACCGCGTGATCTCGTGTGGACAATTGATAGATTGCAGCAGCAGGAGTTTGAGACCAAAGTCTTGATCAGAACTTGCTGCAGTCTAGATTCTGTGCCTCCTCCGCGAGATGGCGAAATTGATATCAACCAGGTTGCAGCCTTACTGGGAGATGGCTTTGGAAGCCATGCCTCCGCAAGTGGCACAAAATGCGGAGCTGGTACTTGGGAAGAAGCTCAACGGGGCCTCGGTGCTCATCACGCTTCTGTTGGCGTGGATCCTTGTCCGTTTCGTCAGCTCTCTTCTCTTCAAGAAGAAAAATCTCCCTCCTTGTAAGCCAAGTTCTTCCTCCCTTTAAGAATTTCTCCTAAGCTGTTCAGAAACTAGTGGAGGCCGCAGTACCTGCTGGATCACATGGGTGTGTAGGGATTGAGCTACTGCTTCTTGAGTGTACCTAATGGAGTTTTCTTTATTTTTTTCCCCTGGCAATGGATTTGAATTTGCAGCTATTCCCGGACTACCATTGTTGGGCAATCTGTTACAACTGACGGAGAAGAAACCGCACCGGAGTTTCACCACTTGGGCTGCAAAATATGGACCCATATTCTCGATCCAAGTCGGTTCTGTCAAACAAGTCGTCATCACATCACCTGAGATTGCAAAGGAGGTATTATAACTGCATAGCTGATCTTCAAAGCTGATACTTGAGCTTGAAGATTGCATCTCAAGTTCAGATCTCCCAACTAGCTCTGGTCTGGAAGCTCTTCTTCTCTTATAATTTGTGAGAGGTCCTGTGTTTTTCAAATCAGCTATTTGCTAAGTGCTACGTGCTTTGGGGTACTTCTTCTTTTTTTTGTTGCAGGCCATGATCACGAAATATGAAGCAATATCATCCAGAAAGATGCCTCTGGCATTGCAGATTCTGACCAGGGACAAAACAATGGTGGCAATGTCGGACTATGGAGATGAGCATCGCATGCTCAAGAAGCTTGCAGTGGGTCATCTCCTCAACATCAATTCCCAGGTAGGTAGCAACTGAATCTACAAGGAAGTTAGAACTGTTGTTTGTTTGTTAATGTTTGTGTATATTCATCTCTTGCTTAGCACTTGTGCACTGAAGGATTTTCCAATGCATGTGTGTGATCATAATATCGTGTGACAGAAACAAAATCGACCCATTCGAGAGAATGCTCTGTTCAACATGCTGGATGCTATGTTCTTGGACTTGAAAAACACTAGTCCCCATTCCGGAGGTTCTGTGATTGATGTTCGGGATTACATCAAGAGAGCTCTTTTCCCCTTCTCCATGTTCCAGGTAATGATCATCATCAAGCACTCCAGAGTGCTTTTTTGTCTTTTGGGTTCAATTTTGTGATGTAGCCAAATTTGTGGTGATGATCCACAGGAATGAATGTTTAGCCAAACTTGGCTAACACTTGAATACGAAAAAACATTTTTTTATCAAAAATGTGAAAAAAGGCTGAGATTCGGCACTCCGACTTTGGTGGACCTAGGATGTAATGCATGCAGATAGATCATAGCTGATCAGGAGATATCATGTCTTAGGTGGTGTTTTTTTTCATGTCCTGAGATGGTACAGGATTCTGCTTTCTTCTTCTTTTTGCAGGTATGGGGTTATGTGCCAGAGGAGGTTGATTGTCCAGAGCTGGGAGTTGTAACAAAGTGGGAGATTTTTGAAGCAGTAGTCATCTCCCCATTGAAGACGGTCATTGAGGTGGACTGGCGTGATTTTTTCCCTGCTTTTAAATGGGTGCCTAACAAGAGTGTGGAGGACAACATCAAGGCCGTTGAGAGAAAACGAACACTCATCATCAAGGGTCTCATCAAGGAACAACGAAGACGTCTGAAAAATCAGCCAGAGGTACTGATCTCAAGGAATTTGTTGGATAGTAATTTTTTATCATGGAACTGTGTTCTTCTGATAAGTTTAAAGCTAGACAATTTCTAGAACGAGCTAGTGCGTTTTTTTGGGCGAATTTTAGCAGCCTGCAGACGAACGGGGAAAAAAGGGAAAAAAGAGATGCGCAAGGTACAAAGGTTTTTTTCTTTTGAAAAAATGGGTTCAAGTTCTCACATTACAAGGAAAAAAAAAATCTAAATTTGCCATATTTAGAGAATAGCTTCCAACAAGTTGCTAAATTAGAGGAGGAATTCTAAATGTTTCTCCTTCTGCCTAGACTGACCTCTAGGCAAATTTGACCAAGTCCACTTATGCATGATCACGAACCCACCACCTACTTCACAAATTTGAGAAAAAAAACATTGATCTAGATTCATTCAGTCAAGACTGATCATCAGCTGCATCATGTGGTCCATACATTGGGTACTTGGATGGTCACAGGGACCAGGGAGGTGTTATGCGGATATTTTGTTGACACAAGCGACACATTTGAGTGATGTGCAATTGGAGCAGTCATTGTGGGAGCCGATAATCGAGAGTGCAGACACGACCTTGGTGACAACAGAATGGATCATGTTCGAGCTTGCAAGGAATCCTGCAATACAAGAGCGTCTATACAAGGAAGTAGTTGATGTTACAGGAGGTCATGGTTATGAGACAAGTCGGATGGTCACAGAAGATGATATTCCAAGCATGCCATACTTGAGTGCTGTGATCAAAGAGACTTTGAGAAAGTACCCACCAGTTCCTTTGTTGCCATCTCGCTACGTGGAGAAAGATACCACTCTTGGTGGCTATGACATTCCTAAGGGTTGGCAGGTAGGTGATACTTTACAGAACTTCCAAGTTTCAAAAAATTCCTTTGCAATCCTCCAAATGTAATATCAGATGTAAAACTAGTCGATGAGGCTGAAGGGAAGGGGAAGCTACTTCCAATTTGTCTTCCAAATGATGTGCAAAAACATATAAACTGCAACTGAATGAAAATAAAGAAATGTATATAATCCACTTCTATGTAAATAAAGTGTTGAGAATTGGATTATCAGAATATATCTTAAATCTTTTAAATTAAATAAAACATTCTCCTAATATTTTATTATTTCACAGCATTACCAAAAAAAAACCCCCCTTTATCTCAAAGAGTAACCCTCCAAGGATAAGCCCAGGATGAGGGGGTTTGTAGGGAAGCTGAACTAAAGGTATCAGTCGGTTTCTAAGTGCATTCAATGTTGTTGGAGACAGGTGCTGATCAACATCTTTGGAATCAATAATGACCCAAATGTATGGCCCAATCCAGAGAAATGGGATCCTGAACGTGTGTTGAACAATGAGAGCTTGGACATGGGCATCAAGAATTTGAGCATCATGCCTTTTGGTGCAGGCAAGAGAATGTGTGCGGGTATTACACAGGTACTAAACTTGATGTTTCCACACTTATCACACTCAAGTTTAAGATCCAAAAGACCTGCCATATAAGAGAAGAGAGGATGTCTCACATTGCATGGGTCCAAAAACTTGATGCTTCCCTACACCAAAGGATAAAAAATCAGAGACATGCCATAGGAGAATATTAGCATTGCAAACTTCAAACCAGTGCAGTTTATTTTTCATGGAAGTTTGTTTGCTGTGGCCTTGCTTGGAAGTCAATTCTTTACAACAGATCTGATTTTCTGCCTCAAGCTCAAGCATTGATTGATGCAAATTCCATTGTGTTGGTTTTTGTTGTTGTGACACAGGCCATGTTCATTATCACAATGAATGTTGCGAGTTTTGTGCAACATTTCAAGTGGGAGTTGGCACCGAAGGAAATCGAGAGTTTCAATTCCAAAATAGAGGATGTTGTCTACTTGACTACTCATAAACTCCATCCTCTTCAGTGTATCATAACCCCACGAGTCAGCCAGCGGTTACCATAATCCTATTCAGTACACACTTTAGTGTTCCTTTCACTTCAGTAGTACTCACACAATTTAGTCTTCCTTGAGGTGGTCATGCTTTTGGAACCAGTTCTAGAGTGCAAATTAAGATCCCTCACCATAGCCACAAATGTTTCATTCCATCTCTTCAAAAAGCCAATGTCCAAGAGTTTTTGCGAGTTCTAGATTTTGATTCCAGAACTCATGTATTTTACCTCAAAGTTCCTTGTGTAATTGTAAAGATTGATATTTGTAATATCAATCATGTGGAGTTCCTTGCAGACCTAATTTTTACTTATCTTCATTCTGGGTTCAGAAATCTTCCCTACTTTCATTCTGGGTTTAGAAATCTTCCCTACTTTCATGATGGGTTTATGGACATGACACAACTTTTGGAATGGCATTCTCTCTTGCAGATCTGCAGTGCAATGGATTCATAATCAAAGACATCTCTTTCTTTCTTTGCAGGTTTCTAAGACTTCTTTAGGATATTTCTCATGCAAAACTCCAGGGGCTTTTTTTAGAGTACCAAACATTTTGCATATAAATAAATAGTTTTCCATTACATCATTGTGTCTTTGGGCTGTAGTATTGAGTACCTTGACTCTTGTACTCCCTGTTTCATCCCCAATTTGAGTGTAGCCATGAGTGAGAGAAATGGGGTACCTTGACTTTTGTAACCCCTGTTTCATCCCCAATTTGACTGTAGCCATGACTGAGAGAAACTGGGTACCTTGACTCTTGTGCTCCCTGTTTCATCCCCAATTTGAGTGTAGCCATGAGTGAGAGAAATTGGGTACATTGACTCTTGTACTCCCTGTTTCTTCCCGAATTTGAGCATAACCCTCAAGAGAGAAATTGGGTACCTCGACTCTTGTAACCCCTGTTTCATCCCCAATCCGTCTTCAAAGATTTCTCATACAAAGGTTTTTTCTTGGAATTTTCTTTCCAAAGCCGCCATATTTTGAGGGAGAAAACTGTGAAATCGCCAAATTTAGACTGGAAGGTCTAGCATGTTGCAAAAATATAGTGAGGTACCCAAAAATTTCTACTTTCCTCTGTGGTCTGTAGCCAAGTTTGGCTAAGTCCTCTTGTGGACGATTGCCAGTCCACCAACCTCACAAAATTGAATAATAATAAAGAATCAACCTGGTGGAATGATCTGCAACGATGATTTTTTTGTGGCGAATTCGCCATTTTGCTATTACAAAAAAACCTCCAAGCAACATGGTCAATGGAAGTTTTTGGAGAATTTCCATAAAAATAGCCTCATTTCAAGGAAGAAAGTTATGAAATCACCAAGATTTTTAGAGGATTGGGGCAAATTTCTAACTTTCTTCTTTTAAAATTGCCATATTTGGCTACTATGTTCTAGTGGTTCATTAGCATGTAATAGGATTCCTAAATTTTCTACTTCTCTATTTGTCTTGTAGCCAGATTTGGCTAAATCCTCTTGGGGCTGATCGCCACTTTTGGAGCAACATGAGAGGAAAACACTGATCTTCAATCCTTTCATATGAGCATTATCGTATTATGGCGAAAGATCTCGATGGGGTCTATACAAATAGGGTTAGGCGTTTCCGGAAATGACTTGGGTTTAGGGTTTAGGGCTCCGCGCACAATTCTCCCCTCTCGAGGTAGGGAACTACTGGAGAAGCAGGGAAGAAGAAGTGTTGGTCAAGAAAAGATGGCAGTGAAACGATCTTCGAAAGTAAATAGATCTACAGCTATCGGATGAGGGCAATTTTCACAATCATAGCAACAAGGCAACAAGGAGGAAGAGGAGGAGGAGAAGTGGGGGAGGAGGAGGAGGAGGAGCGGAATCTGTTGTGAGGTTGAACGCGAAGCTGGGAGAAAGGGATCATGGATGATGGAGAGTCCTCTGCACGTCGGAGTTCTTCCAGAGCTCGCAAAGTGGCTCCAAAGATGGGCGCAGCTTTGCTCGATTCCAACACCCGAGCGCAGGTAACTCTCCTGCCATTCCCTGTTGCTGAAACCTTAAACCCTGAACCCTAAATATTCAATATCTCTAGAGATTTTGGTTTTCCAGTCTGCCACACTACAGTATACCGTTTCTTCATTGAGATGATGATGATGTCCTGTGCTACTAGTCGAAATACATGGACTCTGGGATACTTCCTAAAGATTATTCTCCTACTATGCTGCTGCACCAGATGTTGAAAGTGTGCAAGGGATTTCATCGCATAAATCTGGCGTCAGATAGGTGGAGCTGTCACATGTTTGTGCAGTGTGGGGTGCATAGAGAGAGGGAGAGCTGAAGATGAAGCGAAGTGGTGCAGGCAGCGTTAGCACGGCTGGAGGCATTGGAGAAGGACAATGCAGGTGCTCATGAACCTATTGATCTTGATGATGACGATGAGGCCTCTCCAGATGAGGATGAGCAAAGTGAGTTCCTTCTCAAACTCTTCAGGGTACCACAACAGAAACAAAATGCATCAAATGCATCAACCATGTGATTCAACTTTGCCTTTCAGCAACTTTGCATTAAGATTTGTCAGAGTCAGTCATTGGTCGGCTCTCATGTCCACGTGTTTTGGACTTTTCTTTGATATTTCTGATAAACAGGACCTCACCCAAAGAAGCAAGCAAAGGGATCCAAGCGCAAGACAAGACAAGCTAAAGCTCTTGAACGTGTGGCTTCGGTCAAGAAGGCTCCAAGGAGTTTTCTAGACCTTCTTCAGGAGGTAAATCATTTCTGTTTTTTTGTGGATTGTGACTCTCTGTCTCTATGTCTGCCTATCTGTCTGTCTATTATTATCATTATTGTTATTGATTCTGTGCTGGTGCATGAGATGTGCATTGGAGATAGGTATTAGATACATTGTTTTTGGCTTCCAGGTGGTTCTCGATGTCACATCAGTTTTTGCACCTGAAAAAGCTAGGGCAGCAGTGCCTTCCTTTGTCTTTCATGAGCAACTATAAACAAGGTATTTTCAGCCAGTGTAAGGCATATTACCTCTTGGTGCTGATGGATCCATCAAAATGATTGGGTATTTTTGCAGGCTAATCTGGAGGCATTGTCACCAAATGTGCCTTCATACTTGAGAGCAGCTGTGGGGCCACCAAGTGTTGGAGCAAGGCGTCACTTCTGTAGTGTATGTGGCTATCTTGCACCTTATATATGTACAGTGTGTGGAGCTCGGTTCTGCTGTTCTCGCTGCCAAACCCTACACGTTGACACCCGCTGTCAAAAGTTTCTGGCATAATATTCAGCTCCATGTCTGTCTGGTTAACTCAATGGGCTGGTGTTAATTTTGTCACTGCAGATTGACTGCAACTAGAGTTTGATGCTATTAATCTTAGATCTCTCAAAGTAGAGTTTGCCTTTGACATACACTCCCTTGATTTGGGGGCATTTTGATAATACAGGACAATTTTCAATCTCTACTTCTCCTTTTTCTTTTTGCACCTGCTTGGTTTTCAAATCTTTGGATATTCTCTCTCTGCTTCTGCTTTACAATGCTAAGTCTTTGTATTGTCTTTGTGAAAACTACATGTAAACTCCTTGCAATTCTGCTCAAAATGCAAAGGGATAAGTGCAGTATAGGGTACTGTAGATGAAAGAGCGCCTGTTATGAGTTCTAATATCAGTCTCTGGTTGTGATATAGAAAAATGACATTTACTACTGACTATGGAATTGGGATTCTTGCAGTATCTGAGTCTGTGGTACTGCTGGTAGCTGCTGCCTATGGTTTGGGGTTCTGTATTTGTGGTGCATCCAATTTTATAAGTGCATTGTGCACAAGACCCCAATCATGTATATTTTCCAGTCAAATCTGTCAAATCTTTCTAATACCTTTGCTGCCTCTGGTGGCCAGCTGATCTTGCAAGCTACGAGAATGAAACACACACTGGACATTGATCAGTCCAAATCTCCATCTGTGCTACCTTGTACAGTGTGGCAGAAATGCTGATTACCAGTTCTCCGAACTTTCCCTTGAGCAGCACTAGTAAGAGACAAACCCTATGTCCAATGACAACTCTAGCTGTAAGCTTTCCATGGTACAAGAAGTATAACAACTGTGATGTTCCGGGATCAGGCCCCACTATGAAGAGAGTTGGATGATTCCTTGTTCTTGAGTTTCAGCTATCTTGTTGTAACAGATCAACAACATGCTTTTCCATTCTGTCAGAAAGAGATTTCAGGAGTATGTGAGTTTCCTTGATTTGGGATTATTGATCCACATAATTCTATAGTTCTTGTTCTGGCTTTCTTGTCATGAGTATGGAGGTTCCTTGATTTTCATGAGAGTTATTGCTGTCATTGAAACTTCAGTGCAAAACATCACTGCAGATCTTGGCAATGTACAACATCTTCAGTATTTAGGTGAGGGTATTATAGCACTGATATGATTCTTGGGTGATGAACATTTGCCTTGGTTCCCTTCATAATTTCTGTGGTTGATCCAGAGTATTCTTTGTTTTGCCACACAGTCCTATTTGTTGTTGGCTGCAGGTAGAGGGAAGAGACTTCTCACCTGAATTTGGAATTTGGGATACAATTTTGATTTGAACTCAGAAGCAATTGTGCATGACAGCTAAAGATCTAGCTCCTATTCTCAAGGGTCCATTTTGTGATCAAATTTATATGGTCGCCAAATCACCTGACCATAATATGCAGTTCCAACTTCCATGGTAATCTCTTATGCATTGTTTAGACTGCTTCCTTATAAATTTTATTTTGTATCCAATTTATCTAACCATTTTACACCAGTTCCACAATGTCTCACGATTTTGTTAAACCTGTCATGAAACAGAAGGCTGTGAGCTGCTTGTGACCAGGTACCTCTTCTGGCTATTGCATCAATCTCCTTTTTGTGATTTGCCTAAATTCATTTTGTTCAGTTCTTAATTTTAGTTTTTATTTATGTTTGAGAGAATCTCTGATGTAGGTCTGATGGTTTCAAGGATTTGCCAAAAAAATTTGGAGCTTAGTCTGGTTTAAGACTAAGTTTGGATCCATTTGAATTACGCTCAATTGAAAAATTTTAAAAATTTGTAATATTATCTTTCTTGAACTAGTGTATATTAAGTGTTATGTATAGCTAATAAAAACTAATAACTTGCCTTAAAAATAAGGCTTGATTGTTGCCCTTTTAAAAAACTTTTCCTTATGTATCTAAAGAACTTAGACCTGTTTTTCTAACGACCTTAACTAGTCTAGGTTTTCAGTTTTATAAAGAGGCTAGTTGCATGGTTTAAATCCAGATTTGATTTTAACAAAGTTCTAAACTTTGGGTTTGAATATCGCAGAAGCTAGATCTGAACCTGCCTCATATCTTGAACTCTGTCAACATGCCAACATTAGTTTGAACCATTGTTGGGGAGCGGTTAGAAGTAAAACCACATTCAAATTGCCTTAGGAAAACCTGCAGTTGATGATGCAAGGATTGTCAACAATTTGTCAATCTTTTACTCGAATGGGCTTATGGGTGGAAATAAGTAAGGAGGTGAAACAGTGCTTAAGCTCTCAGTGAAGAAAAGAGGCCAAAATGGGACCTTTGATGATGACATTATTCACCATTCAAGTTTTGCCATGTATGAGGGATTGTAATTAATTTGGTATTAATGTTGGTTGGTTCTTACTTTTTTTTTCAAAATCAATCAGGCAAGGTGTTTTTAATTTTTTTTCTTTTCTTACACCACAACAAAATAAAAAATAAAAAATTTAAGACTCAATTGTTATCAATTTCCGTGTAAAAGTAATGCCCCCAATTACTAATCAGTTTAGATATTTGGTTGGTGATACCCATTTCTTATGCATAGAGGTTAGTTTTCAAATGCCCACCTTGAGAATCACATTTTATATTGATCGAGTAGCATTTGCAATTTAGTTTAGTTTTTTTATCATTCTCTGTTTTATGACCTTATTTTCAAGAGAAAGGAAAGGTGAAAACATGATATCTTGTTACTCAAAATTGTGCCAATGGTGTCATGCTTTTTACAATCCTTTATAGTAAGCAAGAAGAGTAGAAATGATGAGAGCTAAGAGAAAGCAAGGTGTAACCCATCCATTGAACTCAAGGTGAATTTTTCATACATTGTTTTTAATAGAGATTTGCATAAGTTTGAAACACAAAAGTTACACTCAAATATGATCACCTGGTCATAACCCTCCACAAACTCCATAACTAAGTGCCCAAAATAAATAGGAAAAAAAAGGTAACAACAACAAATCTTCTTCAGCCCAATCTTGTTTGTCACATGCAAACACTCCACCACTCAAATAAAAGACCTTTTTCTACATAAATGTAAGCTGGAGAAGGCTGCCCCAATTTTTGTGAGTCCATCCTTGGGCTACTACCATCATCGAGGCTACAAATGCCATTCAAAGTTTGTCTAGGTAAGTTACCTTCCAAGTACTTATCCCTTTGTACTGTGTGTCTATCAATAAAGTTACCTTCCAA
>Ga0209611_10005944_pt1 | contig 20230 bp, 17 predicted proteins | sample S1TSphgellanicum_3_FD_187693 | JGI IMG/M metagenome (GOLD analysis project Ga0209611, IMG submission 187693) | Host-associated microbial communities from peat moss isolated from Minnesota, USA - S1T2_Fc - Sphagnum magellanicum MG (SPAdes) (version 2) | ecosystem: Host-associated > Plants > Peat...
CGCGTTCGCACGTCCGGCAGCGCGCCGCGGCGATCGCATCGTCGAGAGCACCGCGCTCGATGCCGATCGTACGCCGCCGCAGTGGCGCGCTCTCGCGCGTGCCGCTGCCGCGCGCGGCGACTACGCGGGCGCGATCGCCGCGCTCTTCGGTGCCGCTCTCGCCGAGCTCGACGCGCGCGCCCTCGTTGCGTTCGATGCGACGCGCACGCCGGGAGAGTACCGTCGTCTCGTGCGGCGAGCGCGCGCGCAGGCGAGCGTTCCGTTCGACGATCTTGCGGAGTGCTTCGTCCGCGCGCTCTACGCGCCGGACCGTCCGCAGCCATCCGATTACGAAGCGGCGGAACGCGCGCTCGCGGCACTCGAACCCGCGCGCGCATCGTGACGTTTCTTGCGGCCCTGCGCCGGTTGCCGAAGCTCGAAACCGCGATTCTCGCGATCGCGGTGGCCGTGCTCGCGTGGCTCGCCGTCGCGACCGAAAAGCAACAGCAGGACGGCCCCGCGATCGATTCGTTCTCGTCGTACGATAGCGCGAGCGGCGGGTATCGCGCGTTCTATCAGATGCTCGGCAAACTCGGCGTGCGCGTCGATCGCTTCGAGCGTCGTCCGGCGTTTCTCGATGCGGGAATCGATACGCTCGTGTATGTCGAGCCGTACGACTTCGATACGCGCGCCGTCCCGCTTTCGGCGAGCGACCTCGCCGCGCTCGAGGCGTGGGTCCGCGCGGGCGGGCACCTGCTGTACGTCGGTCACGACAACGTCGCCGCGAAGCATGGAATTCTCTCGCTACCGATCACGACCGATGCCGCGCCGCACGCGCACGCTGCGGTTCTCGCCCCCGAACTCGCGCGCGCCGGCGTCACGCGCGTCACGTTCGAAACCGCATACCGTTGGAAGCGCTGGAAGCACGATTTCTCGGTCCTCGTGGATGACGGTCGCGGTCCGCTCGCCGTCACGTATCCGCTCGGGCGCGGTCGCGTAACGGCGCTGATCGACGAGGCGCTCTTTCGAAACGACGAGATCGCGCGGCCCGATCGTGCGCGATTCGCGTACGTGCTCGCGGCGCCCGGCCGGCCGAACGGTGTCGTGTCGTTCGACGAAACGCCGCACGGCCACATCGTCGACACGCGTTGGTGGGAGGTGGTTCCGCGCTCGTTTGCGATCGCAATCTTCCTCGCGATCGGCGTGATTCTCGTGGCACTCGCGGGTGCCGCGATCCGCTTCGGTCCGCCGCTCGTTCCCGTCGAGCGGCGCGATCGGTCGAGCGCCGACTTCATCGATGCTTTCTCGACGCTCCTCGAACGCGGCGACGCTCGGCGCAAGGCATCGCGCGACGCCGCGCGATCCACGTCTCACGCGATCGCGCGCTCGCTCGGTGCGAGCGCCGACGCGTCGCCGGATGCGATTGCGGCCGGGATCGACCGCGACGATCTCCGCACCGACTACCGCAAGATGCTCGACGTTACCGCGAACGGATTCGCGGACGATCGCAATCTCGTGCTCGGCGTCGCGCTCGCGCAACGCCTGCGAAAGGAATTCGCCACGCATGGCCGTCCCCGCAACTGAACTCGCGCGCCGCCTGACGGAGGGCGTCGATCGTGTGATCGTCGGTAACGAACGCACGTCGTACGGCTTCTTGATCGCCCTCCTCGGCAACGGTCATATTCTGATCGAGGGCGTGCCGGGAACCGCGAAGACGCTCTTCGTGCGCACGTTTGCGGCGCTGCTCGGGGCGCCGTTCCGGCGCATCCAATTCACGCCGGATCTGATGCCGGCCGATGTGGTCGGCACGACGGTGTTCAACCCGCAGACGGCGGAATTCTCGCTGCGCAAAGGCCCGATCTTCACGAGCCTCTTACTCGCGGACGAAATCAATCGCACGCCGCCGAAAACGCAGTCGGCGCTGCTCGAAGCGATGGAAGAGCGCCAGGTGACGATCGACGGCGAATCGCAACCGCTGCCCGGGCTCTTCGTCGTGTGCGCGACGCAAAACCCGATCGAGTTCGAAGGGACGTATCCCCTTCCGGAAGCGCAACTCGACCGGTTCTTCGTGCGGGCGAAGACGTCGTATCCGAGCGAAGCCGAAGAGCGTGCGCTTCTCGCGCGCAGCGCGGCCGGTTTCGATGCACGCAACCTCGATACGGCGGGCCTCGTGCAGGTCGCGACCGCCGCGGACGTGATCGCGGCGCAAGCGGAAGTGCGCGCGATCTACGTCGCGCCGTCGCTGCAAGGATACGTCTATCAGATCGTCGCGCGCACGCGCGCTTCGCAAGATCTGGCGCTCGGCGCGAGCCCGCGTGCTGCGCTCGCATTGCTCGCCGCCGCGCAAGCGGCGGCTGCCGTCGAGGGCCGCGATTTCACGACGCCCGACGACGTAAAGAGTGTGGCGCCGCTCGTGCTGCCGCATCGTTTGATCGTGCGCCCGGAGGCGGAGATCGAAGGCGTCACCGCCGAGCGCGTCGTCGAACGGATTCTCGCCGGCGTCGACGTTCCGACCGACGTCGAGCGAACCGCTCCGGTTTAATGCTCGCGGCGTGAAGCCGGTCTTCCCGGCGCTCTGGTTCTCGTCACGCGGCATCGCGGCGCTGCTCGCGCTCGCCTTGCTGCTCGCGCTCGCAAGCGTCGTCTCGTGGCTGCTCGTGCCGCTCTATGCCGCGTGCGCGATCTTTGTTGCGGCGCTCGCCGCGGATGTAGCGCTCGGCCCGTCGTCCGCCGCGCTGCGCATCGTGCGCCGCGCGATCGCACCGCTCGCGCTCGGACGCGATGCGACGGTGACGTACGACGTCGTGAATCGTGCGACGATCGCGATTCGCGTGGGCATCATCGAGACGCCCATCGACATCCTCGACTTCGCCGCGCCGTCCGTCGAGGCGCGCATTGCGGCGCGCTCGCAGGTCGTCGCGACGCTCGCGCTCGTGCCGCGCGAGCGAGGGCTCGCGCACTTCGGCGTGCTCTATGCGTGGGTCGAGAACGGGATCGGACTCTTGCGTCGACGCTATCGCATCGAAGCCGCGGAAGACGTTCGCGTGCTTCCCGATCTATCGGCCGTCGAACGATACGGCTCGCTCGCGAAACGCAACACGCTGATCGAGGCCGGTCTGCGTCGCCTCCGTTTCCGCGGCGCGGGCAGCGAATTCGAGAGCCTCCGCGACTACGCGCCGGGCGACGGGTTCCGCCAGGTCGATTGGAAAGCGACGGCGCGGCGCGGCCGCATGATGGTGGCGCAGTACGATGTGGAGCGCAGCCAGAACGTGATCGTCGCGCTCGATTGCGGACGCCTGATGACGCCGCGCATCGGTGCCGCGCGCAAACTCGACTACGCGATCACGGCGGCGCTTTCGGTCGGGCGCATCGCGGAAGAGGCGAGCGACAACGTCGGCCTCGTCGCGTTCGCCGCGCAGCCGATTCTCGACATCGCACCGCGCCGTGGCGCCGCGCACTATCGCGCGCTCGCGCAGGCGTCGTACGCCCTGCAACCGCGCTTCGAAGAGCCCGACTACGAAACGATCTTCACCGCGATCCGGCGCCGCCACGCCAAGCGTAGTCTGATCGTGCTCTTCACAGACATCTTCGACCCCGTGACCTCGGCCGCGGTGCTCGCGGCCCTCGCCGCACTCGTGCCGCGCCATCTGGTCGTCTGCGTGCTGATGAACGACGCGGCGATCGAAACCGCGCTCGATACCCCACCGACGACACCGCATGAGGCGTACCGCACCTCAGTCGCGATGACGCTCGCCGACGAACGCGCGACATCGATCGCCGTGCTACGCGCGCGTGGCATCATCGTCGTCGATGTGCCGGCACCCAAGCTCACGGTCGCGCTAATCGACGCCTATCTCGATATCAAGTCGCGCGGGTTGTTGTAAATTGTCAGATTTTGCAAAGATATTCTTCGAACTCGCGGTTACCGACAACTGGCCTCCCGTATCGTCCGAAAGCGTGTGGGCCGAGAGCTTAGGAAACGATCTTTATCGGTTGGACAATATTCCGTTCTTCGCGAGAGGCGTCGCTCTTGAAGACATTCTTGAAGCCAAGCCTCTTAACGAAGAATTGGTATTTCGGAAGGTTCACCGCCATGCGGGTCATTCGACATATCGGATCATCCCGCGTAACGTCACCGAATCTGCGGATACCATCGTGCATGAACTCGAGCTTCTTGGATGCGACGTTGAAAGATACACCGCGTCCTCCCTCCTCGCGGTAGACGTTCCACCCTCATCAGATGTATCTGCCGTGTACGCGATGCTCAAGTGTCTCGAGCTCGACGATGTGATTGGCTTTGAGGAAGGTTTCTATTTTGACCCGAGCCTTTATGGCAGCGGCGCGGCCGAGCCATAGCTAAGAACAGCTTAAAGCGAACACGTCCGGCGAGAGTTTGACATTTCGGGGAAAAACGAAATATAATAGTCGCACGAATCCTTAGCGATCGTGAGGAGCGAACGATGGCACAACGGTCGGGGGCAACCTTTATATCCAACGGCATCGGCCACTTCGATATCGAGGGGCCGGATATCGCAGCGCTCGGCGTTTTCTACGGGAACGTGTTCGGCTGGAACGTCAACGTTCGCGGCCCCGGATACGCGATGCTCGAAACGCCGGCCGGCGCGCCGAACGGCGCGCTCGTCGAGTCCGACGACGCCGCGTTCACCGTCGGAATCGTCGTCCCGCATCTCGACGCGGCGCTTGAGGCAGCCGCGGCAAATGGTGGAACGATCGTTCTCCCCGCAACCAATAACGGCTGGGTCACCAAAGCGCAAGTCGCGGATCCCGCCGGTAATCGCGTCACGTTGATCCAGGGCTGAGCGCGTCGCCAGACGATTTTCCGGAAGATCGGCTCGACGATATCTTCCGCGCGCTCGCACACGCGGAGCGGCGACGCATCGTGCGCGAGTGTCGCGATGAATCGCAGACTGCCGGCGACCTCGCAGCGGCGTCCGACCTCGCGATCGCAAGCGTCTCGGAGCACTTGAAGGTTCTCCGCACGTGCGGACTGATCGTATTGGAGCGCGACGGCCGCTTCCGCCGCTATCGAACGGATCGAAAGCTCGTGCGCGCGCTTTCCGCGCTCTTGCGTAACCTCTAGCTTTTCAGCGCGACTTTTTCGCGGCCGCAGAATGCGAAGTAGGCGATGAGGAGCACGGCCGTCATCGCGCCGAAGCCGAAGCGGAAGGCCTCGCTCGTGCGTTGCGGCGAGACGAAGCCCTCGATCGTTCCCGCGACGCAAAGCATTCCGGCAACGCCGATCATGAGCACCCCCGCGCGGCGCGCGTTCGCTTTGAGCGCATCGATGCGGCGCAATCGTCCGGGCGCGATGATGCCCTGCGCGAGCAAGAGCCCGGCGGCACCGGCGATTTGAATTGCCGTGAGTTCGATGACGCCGTGCGGCGCGATCGTCGCGTAGAAGTCGCTCCCGAAACCCTTCTGCGTGAAGAGCGCGCCGAGGCCACCGACCATCAAGCCGTTGTTGAGAATCGCCCAGAGCGTCACGATGCCGAGCGACATCCCGCCGGCGAATGCGATCATCGCGACTTTAATGTTGTTCGTGATGATCTCCGAGGACATCGCCGGCGCGTACGCTCGATCGAAGCCGAAGTTCGAATCGTGCAGGCTCTTCGTGATGACCGGGATCTCGTCGGGCGAGAGAAAAGCGTACGCGTTCGTTGGGTCGCGCGCCACTTGCCAATACGCCACGATCCACGCCGCCACGAAGAGCGCGGTCGTCGCGGCGATGATCGCGCCCGAACGCCGAAACTCGCGGGGAAAATCGGTGACGAAGAACTCGGCGATGCGCGCCCAACCCGAGCGCGCCTTCCCCGCGTGCACGTAGACGTACGAACGAGCGGTGAGCCGGTTGAGGTACGCTCGCAACTCGTTCGAGTACTCGCGCGTCTGCGCTGCGGCAAGGTCGCTCGTGACCGCGCGATAGAGTAGCGCCAGCTCTCCGAGCTCCTCGGGCGGCATCGAACGAAGGCCGCGACGATCCGCGGCAGCGAGCAACGCTTCGAGGCGCTCCCATCCGGTCTGCCGACGTGCGACGAACGTTCGCTCCCGCATCGCGCGCATTTTACGCAGGACTCGGCTCGGGCCTTCCCGCAGCGACGGACTGTGTTCTCGAACAGCGGAGCGCTCCGTGGAACGTAGCGTCGATATCTCCACGGGCGAAAGCGTCGCGTTCTCCTACGAGCTCGCGGGGCTCGGCAGCCGCTTCATTGCGGTCGCGCTCGATTTCACGATTCAGATCCTCGTCGCGCTCGGCGTGTTTCTCTTCTTCGCGTGGCTCGCGTATCGATTGCCGAACGCACCCGCGGTCAAGCTGACCACCGCGACGAAGGTTGCGACGGCCATCTTGCAAGGCATCCTCGTCTTCGCGGCGTTCCTGTTGTTCTTCGGTTACTTTATCTTCTTCGAATGGCTCTTCGAAGGCCGCACGCCGGGAAAGCGCCTCACGGGCTTGCGCGTCGTTCGCGATGGCGGCTTTCCGCTCGACTTCACGAGCGCCGTCGTCCGCAACGTGGTGCGCATCCTCGAGTTCGGACTCGGCTTCTACACGATCTCGGCCGTTGCGACGGTGCTCTCGCCGATGAACCGGCGCCTCGGCGATATGGCCGCGGGAACGCTCGTCGTCCGCGAAGGCAAGCTCGAGCGATCGGCCGTCCTTCCGGTGTACGCGTCCGAAGAGACGCGCGAGGACTCCCTCGCGAGCGACCTCTCACCAGCCGAGCGCGAACTCGTGCGCAAGTACGTCGAACGCCGCGAAACGCTCAAAGCCGGCCCACGCGACGCACTCGCAAAACGCATCGCCGACGGCATCCGCCCACGCCTCACCGCGACGTTCCCGCACCTCTCCGACGACGATCTCCTCGTCCACGTGGAAGAAGCGTTACGATGAGCACGTCGATCTTAGTACCCGACTCGGCAAGATAGCGTGGTTCACGCGAAACTTATCGACATCGATTCCCCGGACATCGAAGGAGATTGGGAAACGTTTCGCCCCAACGACCCCGAAATGTTTGTGGTTACTCTTTGGCTCGAAGTTGGGGTTGAAGAAGATCCGATCGGAAGCGACGTATTCACGATTAACGTCTGCTCGCCGGCTTGGATTCAGCAGCTCGTTAAGACGCGGCAGTGGCCCCTATACGGCCGTGGTTATATGATCGTGAACGAGTTTCGGTTCACCGAAATCGAAAGGCAGCTCTCAGTCCTCGTTTCCAATTGCAAGGGCGAAACTTGGGAAGACGTCGCGGACCTTCTCGACAACTTCGCTTGTTGGGAGTACGGCATGAATGGTCGCCAGGGTGACCCGCCAGCTTAGCAAGTACCCCGCGTTCAGCGAGGTTCGTTGATGCGGCCGAGTCTCGGCTCTTCGCATATCGAAAAGCGCATGCGTAGGGGCGTTCGCCCGTCTTTGAAAGAAAATCGACCGTGTGGTGTCTCGTCCTCGATGAGAATCGCCCGATTGCTGGCGATTCCGATTGTCGTACTTTGCTCCATCGCGACGATGTCGGGTGGGTACGCCGCGACTGCTCAACTCAGTCCCGATGAAATTTTCTCGCGTGCTCGGGACGTCATCAGCGAGCAGACCTGTCCGAAGCGCATCGAGTACGAAATTGTCGTCTCGGCGACGGTTAACATGCGAGTCGAGCAGGATCGTTTCCGCGCAACGTATCTTTCTGATGAGGACTATCTCCAAGTCAGCTCGTTCAGTGAGGAAGAACAAGAGAAACCGTACGTCCCGCACGGAACGAATGTTCTCATAAGCAGCCCGGTCGCGCCACTAATTGGTTTAAGCAGGGCGCTAACGGAGAAGATCAACCACGACGTTCCACCCGAGGATCTCTTGGGTGTACCGATGCTTACTCCGACTTACACCTTCGGGTTGGCCCGCAGTGCAGCCGCGTCGAATCAGCCAAAGCCGAACGTAGCTTCGTCGCCTTCTGGCTTTAACATAATCGGATCCGCGCAAGCAGTTGCTCGCGACTATCGTATTTCACTTGTCGCGGTCGAGCCGTACGGTCGGGCTCAAGCCTATCATCTCTCCTTATCACCAGAGAGAGATCCGAAAAAATTTCGCCTTCGCGAAATGTGGGTTGATACGGAGAGCTTTGCTTTATTCAAAATCATAACGGCTGGAAACTTCAACCAAGGGCCGTCGCTGAATGCCAAATGGCTTACGAGCTTCCAGACGTTCGACGAGTGCCGCATCGTCGATAGAGAGACTGCGTTGGATACCCTTGACTATGGACGTGGAAGGCAATATGACGACACGACGGTGTCGTTTGATATTCTGAACACGCCCGAGGCATACAAGCAGCCGATCTTGATTTTCCGCAAGCCGCCGGACGATGACGACCTAGTGGAACCGAGCTAGCCCTTCGAACGTATGCGCGTGACGAGTTGGCGCGCGTACGTAAGTGCCGCGCGTTTGCGTTCCTCATAGAGCGCGCCGGCTTGCGTGGCCGTCATGTGGCGGCCGTGTTCGTAGAAGAAGCCGACGCCTTCGCCGACGACGATCGTGCCCGCGTATGCGATCGCGCCTTTGATCGCGACGCCCGCGACGGGAATAAAACCGGAGAGCTCGCGTGAGAGCGCCCGCCAGCCGAGGCCGCCGCCGACGACGGGCAGCAACTCCCAGATGCGCTGCACGTCGGGGTCTTTGCCGTACGTGGCGCCGATCTGCATCATCAGTACGATCTGAATGCCGGTGATCGCGACCATATCGCCCGCGGACGCGACCGCGCCGAGGACGATGCCGAGGAGCGGAACGTGATCGACCACAGCGCTTGCCGCCGCGATCTTCAGCGCGGATGAGGCCGCATCGCGCGTCAGTTTTGCGGCGACCGTCTCGCGCATCGCGGGGAGGCGGCGACCGACGGCGACTTCCACGCCCTTACATCGATCCACGATGTGCGGGAACACGCGGCCGCGCAGCGCGTCGCGGTCGAGACGCGGCACGACGTATTCGCCGATGTCGCCGGGTAACGGAGCGGAGGCCGGCGGCGTTCCAGGTGCCGCGAGTGGATCGACCGTCAACGCGAAGACCGGAACGCGCAGCGACCGTAGCGCGTCCGCCGTTACCGAACCGAGGTCGCCCGGGCGCCCGAAGAAGATCGCGCACCGCACGTCGGGGCCCATGATCGTGCTGCGCCGTTCCGGATCGATCGTCTCGAGCGTCGAGGCCGCATCGAGCGGCACGTTCGCATCTTCGCGCGAGAACAACAAGAGCGCGCGAAACTCGGCGACGAGACCGGGATCGCCGCACAAGAGAAAACGAAACGGCTTACGCGCCTCGCTGTGGACCGCGTTGACGTTGACGCGCTTGCGGACGAGCGTCAGGAGATCCGATGCGGCCGTGGCCATCAGTGGCCCTTCGCTTCTTTGACCGGATCGTCCGTATAATCGAGGTAGACGAGGCCGAGGAAGATCTCGAGCGCGGTCGAGCTCATGCCGCGCGCGTTCGCGACGTCGACGATTCGCCGGTTGGACGTCACGGCTTCCTCGATGACCGCCTCGGGCGTCGTGTTGGTATCCGCGGCAACGATGGACGCAGCCGCGACTTCGCCCGGCGTGAGATCGTCGTGCAGCATCGTATCGAACGACACGCCGTCGTTCTTCACGCGATCCTGGAGCGCGGTTTGTAGCGTCGCGTAACGGTCTTGCGGATAGCCGAGCCCGAGCATCGTAATGCGCGTCTGCAGTTGGCGCGAGCGCGCCAAGTTGAACAGTTGCTCCGCCTGCGAACCGGCGATCGCCGCGCGATTGAGGCCGTCCGCCGACTTCTGCATGAGTGGTACGAGCGAATTGTAATCCGCCTGCGACACGTCGCCTTGGAAATCCATTTGCGATCGCGAGAGTCGATCGATGAAGTCGTTGAGGTCGCCGAGCGAAACGTCGAGGAGGGCGAGCGAGGAGCGGCTCGCGTCGAGCGCGCGGATCATGTCGCCGTCGGTGAGCGCGAGGTCGTCGAACATGCGCGGATACGCCGGCAAGATGGCGAGCGATTCCGCGGGCACGGGATCGAGCGACAGCGGCGCGGCGAGTTCGGTGAGGATCTCGTCGTTTTCTTTGATGAGCCCGCTCTCTTTATTCTTCTCGAGCGTCCCCACGCCGGCGATCGTTGCCGACGATTTGGTGAACGACGCATCGATCGCGCGACTCATCGAGCCGAAGTTCTTGAGAATCGCTTCGAGTCGACCGCCGGGCCGAACGGCAACGCGGCTGAGATCCGGCATGCCGTACGAGATGTTTTGGATACGAGCGTCGACCGCTTTGATCAGGTCGCGCCCCGCGTCGCGCCGCAACTGCAGCGCCGCGGCGGCTTCTGTCTCGCGCGCCTGAACGTTCGCGAGCTCTTCGCGCAGCGGCGCGAGGCTCGGCTTCTCGAGCGTGAAATGCGCTTCGCTCTGCTGGAGGGCTTTGATGCTCGAGAGCGCGGCCAGACGCGTCTCGGCGGTTCCCGCTTGCGCGGCCGCGCCGAGCGTCTGTTCGCTCTTGCCCGTTTCGCCGAGCGCGATTTGCGCTTGGCCCATGTGGAGCAACGCGATCGGGTTATTCGGATCGACCTTCAACACGCGCGCGTATTTCATCGCGGCGATGTCGTAGCGGGCTTCGTCCTGGTCGTGGAGCGCCTCGCCGAGAAGCTCGTCGTTCGTGCGCTTCGTCGGGTCGAGTTCGTCGTAGCCGACGAGATGCGAAACGCGGGACGGAAAGCCCGGGTGATCCGCGAGATACTTATCGACGGCGCTATCGTGCTCGTTTTCCGCGGCAGCCATGTGCTGCATGAACGAGAGCATCGCTTCGGGATCGTAGCCCGCGCGCGTCATCAAGAGCAGGCCGTATTGGTCGGCCTGCAATTCATCCGCGCGCTCCTGTTTCGCGATGATGCCGGCTTCTGCGATCTGGCCGAAACGATAGATGAACGGCGAGAAAAGCGACGCCACGCCGAAGAGGAGGTTCAGTGCTTGTGCTTTTGCCGGCAACGTGAGCGTATGCCGGCGCTCGTTGTGACCGGTCTCGTGACCGATGACGCCCGCGAGCTCGTCGTCCGACTGCACGAAATCGAGCAGCCCTTTATTGACGTAAATGTAGCCGCCACCGATCGTGAACGAATTGATGTCGCTCGCGTCGAGGATCTTGATGTTATACGGAACGTCGCGCCGGGCGACTTGGCCCCAGACCTTCTCGCCAACCTCGTTGACCCACGCGTTGAGCAGCGGGTCCGTTACGACGTTGTATTGATTGAGAACGGACTTCTCTTCTTCTTTCGCCATCTCGACTTCGGTTGCGGTCGAGGTGGCGCCGGCCGGACCCGGCGGCATCGCCGCCAGCAGCAACGAAACGATAAGCGACCCGTGGACGAGGCGACGCCGCAAAGACATAGCCGACGATTCGAACCCGGGCGGGCGCAGCCCCGCCGATAACAGTGAAACCACCGTGCATTCCTTGTGGATAGACGAGGTTTCTTGTGGGGGTGGTGTGGATGACGGAGGGCCGTCCGGTCCCCGCGTGGGAACGGGAGCGACCAATGATGGAATCGTTTCGGAGCGGTCGCTAGTGTTGCGTGGTACGGCCGCGGGGCTCGAGTTCGTGTTCGTGGGACGTCCGTTCGAAGAGGCGTGGACCGAGATCGCGGATCGGCTTGCTGAGCGTCCCGATTTCTACCGGGGCAGCCAAGCGACGGCCATCTTCGACGGCGTCTCTCCCGACGAGCTCGGTATGGAGCGCTTTCTCGAGACGGTCCGCGGGTACGGTATCACGCTCCGCGGCGTGCACGGGAGCGACGCGCTCGAGCCCGTCGCCGAGCGTCACGCGCTCACGTTCCTCGGCGAGCCGCCCCGGCCGACCGTCGCGAGCTTCGAACGCAAGCGGGCCGCGCGTGCCGGCAAGGTCGAGATTCCCGAGAAGGCGCGTTCGCTCGATGCCGATTTCGCGGGCGCGCGCGCCGATATCGCGAGCCGTCGCGCCCGCGGCGAACCGTCGGTCCCTCGCCCGGTTTTCGCGCCGGTTGCGAGCGTCCCGGCGCCCGCCGTCGTCGCGGTTCCGGCGCTGCCCGGCACCCTCTACCATCGCGGGACGCTGCGGGGCGGCCAAGCGCTCGCGCAGCTCGGGTCGATCGTCGTCGTCGGCGACGTGAATCCGGGCGCCGAGCTCGTGGCCACGGGCGATATCGTCGTCTTCGGTGCGCTGCGCGGCACGGCGCACGCCGGCGCGCAAGGCGACCTCGGCGCGCGGGTGTTCGCGCTCGAACTCGCGGCGACACAGTTGCGCATCGGGACGTTGATCGCGGCCGACGACGGCGTTCGCCGCAGCCGTGCGCGCGAACCGGAAGTGGCGTACGTCGAAGGCGATCGCATCGCGCTCGCACCGTACGCGAAGATTGGAGTCACACCATGAGCGGGCGTCGCATCGTCGTCACGAGTGGGAAAGGCGGCGTCGGAAAAACGACGACGACCGTCAACGTGGGTGCCGCTCTTGCCAAGCGCGGTCATCGCGTCGTGCTCGTCGATACGGATATCGGGCTCCGCAATCTCGATCTCGTGCTCGGCGTCGAGAAGCGGATCGTGTTCGACATCGTCGAGGTGATCGAAGGCCGCTGCCAGTTGCGGCAAGCGTTGATCAAGGACAAGCGTTTCGAATCGCTCTCGATGCTGCCCGCCGCGCAGACGCGCGAGAAAGAAGCGGTCACCGAAGAGCAGATGAAAGCGGTGATCGTCGAGCTCGCCGAGAGCGCGGACTTCGTGTTGATCGATTGCCCGGCCGGCATCGAACATGGTTTCCGGAGCGCCGTCGCCGGCGCGTCGGAAGCGATCGTCGTGACCACACCCGAGGTGAGTGCGATTCGCGATGCGGATCGCGTCGTCGGCAAACTTCACGCGCTACGCATGCCGATGCGCGTCATCGTCAATCGCGTTCGCCCGGATATGGTGAGGTCGGGCGAGATGATGTCGGTCGACGACGTCTGCGACATCCTCTCGGCGGAATTGCTCGGCATCGTGCCGGACGACGAAGAAGTGATCGACACCACGAATCGCGGCGAGCCCATCGTCTTGGACGACAGCAAACGCTTGGCCACGATCTACGATAAGATCGCGCGCCGGCTCGGTGGCGAGCTGGTTCCGTTCTCGAACCTCGACGAGCCCGGTTTCTTTGGCCGCCTCAAGACGTTGTGGAAGGTGGGGTAACCCATGATGGAAGCGTTCGAACAACCCGCCGAATCGCCGGAGGCCGTGCGTCCGCTCGGCCGAGCGATCGTGATCACGAGCGGTAAGGGCGGCGTCGGAAAAACGACGACGACCGCAAACGTCGGAACCGCCCTCGCCGCGCGCGGCGCGAAGGTCGTGCTCGTGGATGCCGATGTCGGGCTCCGCAATCTCGATATCGTGCTCGGGCTCGAGAGCCGCGTGAAATTCCATCTGCTCGACGTTCTCGAAGAAAAAGCGACGCTCGACGAAGCGCTCATACGCGACAAGCGCAGCGAATCGCTGTATCTACTCGCCGCGGCGCAAACGCGCGAAAAGGAAGACGTCGATACCGGCCTCATGAAGGCGCTGGTCGAAACGCTCCGCGCGCGTTTCGATTACGTGCTTATCGATTGCCCGGCCGGCATCGAGATGGGGTTCAAGAACGCCGTCGCCGGCGCCCAGCACGCGATCATCGTTTGCACGCCGGAAGTCTCGGCCGTGCGCGATGCGGACCGCGTGGTCGGCCTCTTACCGAACGATTGGCGCCCGGAACTCATCGTGAATCGGTTGCGGCCGCTGCTCGTCAAAAAGGGAAAGATGCTGTCGGTCGACGATGTGAACGGCATCTTGCGTCTGCCGTTACTCGGCGTGATCGCGGACGAACCGAACGTGATCGTCGCAACGAATCGCGGCGAGCCGCTCGCACTCGATGCGCTTTCCGAAACCGGCGCTGCCTATCGCGCGATCGCCGCGAAGATCGCGGGCGAGGACGTTCCGGCACCCGAGGTGCGGCCCGCAAGCACGGGTATCTTCAGTAAACTGGGTTCGCTCTTCGGGAAGCGCGGTTGACGTGATCGATTTCTTCAACAAGTTCTTCCGGCCACTACCGCCGTCGGGAGCGACGGCGAAAGAGCGCTTGCGTCTCGTCTTGCTTTCCGATCATCTCTCGCTCGCGCCGGACGTCGTCGAATCGCTCAAGCGCGATCTGCTCGCCGTGATCTCGCGCTATGTGGAGATCGATCCGGCGCATGCCGACGTGACCTTCGAACGCCGCGACCACGACGTTGCGATGCTCGCGAGCATCCCGATCACGGGCGTTCGCCGCCCGGGGTACGACGAGTCCCCCGAACCGACGCCGCCACCCGCGCCGCGACCGGTGCGATACGACGCATCGTCTGCGTCGGCGCCCGCGTCGGGGGGCGTGGCCGTTGCGACGAAGGCACAAGCTCCGTCGGCTCCGGTGAGCATGGAGCTTCCGATGGCAGCCGAACCTGCCCCCGCGCCGCCGGTCGCTGTGGTTCCCTCGGGCTCCGATGAGACGCCACCGAAGAGTGCCGCGACCTCGGCCGCGCATCGCCGCCGTCGTCGCCGCCGCAAGGCGAACGCGGCCGCGAAGCGCAACGCGCAAGCGCAAGACGATCCACCGATGAACGCGTCCGCGCAAGCGTAAAGCGAGCGGAGCGGCGAACGACGCCGCGTGGAACGCCCCTGGTATGCGTCGTTCAACTGGGTGATGGTCGGCGCTGCGGTGCTGGTCTCGATGTTCGGCGTGCTCTGCATTCACTCGGCCGATCTGCACGATCCCGATGCATCGGGCGAATGGCGCAAACAGTTCGTCTACGTCGGCATCGGGCTGCTCGTGATGTCGATCTTCGCGTCGATCGATTATCACAAATGGCAGCGCTGGGCGTTCGGACTCTACATCGGCAATCTGTTGTTGCTCGGCCTCGTGATGGTGGGCGGCCGAAGCGCACTCGGCGCGCAGCGTTGGATCAACATCGGTCCCGTGCAATTTCAACCGTCCGAGCCGGCCAAGCTGATCCTCGCGATCTGCATCGCGGCACTCGTCGCGCGCGCTTCCACGTTCGGCTGGCGCGAGATGGGGCTCACGCTCGGCACCGTTGCGGTTCCGGCACTCCTCATCCTCAAGCAGCCCGATCTCGGCACGTCGCTCGTGATCGTCGCGATTCTTTCGACCGAGTTGTTCTTCGGCGTCTCGAAGGCGTGGTATTTCGCCGTCTATGCGGCGGCGCTCGGCGCGATCGGCGCCGTGGTCGTCGGCACGAATCTCGTGCTCAAGCCGTTCCAGCGCGATCGGCTGCTCGTGTTTCTTCATCCCAACGCCGACCCGCAAGGCGCCGGCTGGAATCTCAATCAGTCGCAGATCGCGGTCGGCAGCGGCGAGCTTTTCGGTAAGGGGCTCTATCACGGCACGCAAACGCAGTTGAACTTCGTGCCCGAGCACTCGCGCGATTTCATCAACACGGTCGTCGGCGAAGAGTTCGGGTATCTCGGCGAGCTCGCGTTGATCGGGCTCTACGCGATCATTCTCTTCGGTGCGGTGCGCGCGATGCTCGCGGCGCGCGATCGGTTCGGATTTCTTCTCGCCGCGGGCTTGATTGCGATGCTCGCGTTTCACATCACGATCAACGTTGGGATGACGGTCGGCATCATGCCGATCACGGGCATACCGCTGCCGTTCATGTCTTACGGCGGCACCGCGGTGCTCACGGACTACGCCGCGATCGGCATCATGCTGAACATCTACGTTCAGCGCGACCGCTTGGTATTCTAGTGAAGCTTTAGGCGAGCATGCGTTGGCCCGCTCGTCAAGTGCTGATATGGCTAGGTTTCATCGCGAGGGCTGCCCCGTTCGATTAGGAAAAACGTAGCGAGATGATTTCGCGCCGCGTCGTGTGCAAGAAATTCGTCGGGCGACTTCCAGAGCTCGACCACCTTTCCGCGCGTCGACGTGCCGCCGCCGATATGAAGGGCGGACTCGTCCTCGTCGCCGGCGAGGCCGGCATCGGCAAGAGTCGTTTGATCGCCGAGTTCGTCAAGCGTACGCGCGCGCGCGTCGCGATCGGTGAGTGTCGTGAGTTCGGCCAGAGCCCGTTCGGGCCGCTCGATGAGGTCCTAAACGAACTCGACGGCGCCGGGACGTGGCCGCGCCCGTTCGGATCGCCGGACGAGCGCATGGCGGAGATGCTCGCAACGTTCGCTCGCCTAGCGGCTCGGCGTGCGACGGTCGTGGTCATCGAAGATCTACACTGGGCCGACCCCGAGCTGCTCGCGGCTCTGCGCACCCTCGCCGCGCGCGCGGCGACACAGCGACTCCTGATCGTTGCGTCTTATCGTGACGATGAGATCGGTCCACGCCATCGGAGCTTCGTCGCGCTCGGTCGCTTGGTGCGCGAGCCGGCGACGAGCGTCGTGAAATTAGAACGCATGGATCGACCGCAGCTTACCGATCTCGTCCGGTCGGCGCTCGAAGGCGGCGCGTCGCTGCCGCCGCTCGTCGTCGAGGACGTCGTGCGCCGTAGCGACGGCAACCCGCTCTTCGCCGAGGAGCTCTCGCGACACGCACTCGACCGCGCGGCGCCCTCCGATCGCGAGTCGGTGCCGCTCACGCTTCATGCGATCGTCTCGGAACGATTGCTCGCGTGCAGCGAACGCGAACGCCGTCTGCTCTTTGCCGCGGCTCTTTGCGGACGCCGGTTCGATCTCGATATTCTCGACGACGTTTTTGCCGAGCGCGAAACGCCCGAAGAGCGTAGCGCGTCGCTGCGTCGACTCTGCGACATGCAGTTGATCGACCCGGTCGACGGGCATCCACGTTCGTTCGCGTTTCGGCACGCGCTCACGCGCGACGCGCTGTACGCGGAACTGCTGCCGAGCGATGCCGGCCCGTTGCATCGCAAGATCGCGACGGCGCTCGGCGCGCGCGCCGATGCCGACAAGCGTGCGATCGAAATCGCGTACCACTACTGGCAATCCGGCGAGCGCGAGCTCGCGGCCGAACCGTGCGAGGCGGCGGGTCGCGCGGCGCGCACGGCACTCGCGTACGGCGATGCGATCCTCTGGTACGAGCGTGCGATCGAAGCGTACGGCAACGCGGAGGAGCGCGTCGCGCGTGCGACGCTCGAGCTCGGAAAAATCTTCGCGCTTGCGGAAGAGAAAGCGCGAGCATTCGAGGCCTACGCACGCGTCGAGCGCTACGCGCTCCAACACGGCGACATGGCGTTATTGGTACGCCCGCGCAAACTGATGGCCGGAATGCTCGTGAACGACGGCCGGATGGACGACGCGCTCCGGTTGCTCGACGAAACGCTCGGGCTGCTCGCCGCACCGGAACACGAGGGCTTGCGCACCGAGTTGTATCTGCGCATCGCGTTGCATCTCATCCAGCAGCAAGATCCCGAGCGCTTGCGTCGCGCGCTGGCGAACATCGACGTCGCGCGTCTCGAGCCCGGATCCGTCTCGGTTGCGGAATACCATCACGCGAGCGCCTATCTCGCTGCGTGCGCGCGCGACGTCGCGGCGTGGTCCGCGCACTACGAACGCGCGCGCGACGTGTACGTGGCGATGCGCGCGTTTCCGTTCGTGCGCTATTCGTTTGCCGATCAAGCGTGGCAAGCGATTTCGCTCGGGCTCTTGCCGCTCGCGCGTACTCTCGTGACGCGTGCCGCCGAAGCGAGCTCGGAAAGTGCGTCGACCGTGAACGACGTCCCGCTCACGCTGGCCTACGCGAGCTTCTGCGCGGGAGATTTTGCCGAGGCACGTAGCGCGCTCGGTCGCGCGATTCCCTCGGAGTTGCTTTCGTGCCGCTGGGTCGTGGCGCTCGTGAACGCGGAGCTCGCGCTCGCGAGCGGCGACGACGACGCGCTTCGCGCGACGCTCGACCCGGAGCTCATCGCCGAACTCGCGCGTCAGGAAACGTTCGGCTTCATCCGGCTCTCCGCCACGTTTGCCGCCGGCTACGTCCGCCTCGGGCGCCGGGTCGAGGCGCGTGCGATGCTCGAAGGCGCGGCCGCACGGATCCACTCGACGCTCGACCTCGTGCCCGCGATGTTGACGATCGCGGAGCTCGCGCCCGATCTCGCGCGTCCGCTTCGTCCGCTCCTTGCCGCGAGCGTCGGCGGCGACGCGTACGCTGCGGCGGCCCTCGACCTCATGGACGCGGAGCTCGCGCGATCCGACGGCGCGGCGGCCGATGCCGAGCGGCTCGGTGGTGCCGCCTCTGCGGCATTCGAGGCGCTCGGGTGGCCGATCGCGGCGGCACGCGCGGCGATCGTGGCCGGGCGGCCCGGCGACGCCCTCGCTATCTACCGGCGTATCGACCACGTCGCTGGGGTCCGTCGCCTCGCCGAGTTCGCAAGCTCCGCGCCGGATACGGGCGCGGAGCGCGTCGACGTCCTCACCGCGCGCGAGCGCGAGCTCGCGCAACTGATCGCGGCGGGCAAGAGTAACCGCGATGCGGCCGACATCATGGCCGTTTCCGAGAAGACGATCGAGAAGTACCTGACCTCGACGTACGCCAAGCTCTCGCTCACCTCGCGGATGCAGCTCGCGCAGCTCGTCCGCTCGGGTCGGGTCGGAGGACCGCCCGACCCGGCCCCCTAACTACGGCCCATCCGATTAAAGATTTTTGGGTGCGCGCCGACTCCGGCCGCGCCCGCAGCACGAGATCGGTACTCGACTTTGGTCGCGCCGCGGAATTCCGCTTCGGTCGCGATCGAGGTTACGCACCGCTCCTCCGGGGCGGTATAACTTAATGACGCGGCGCCCTTCGATGCGGTGCCCCAACCGAAAGGCAACGACAAGTGCCAACAGAGATCCTCATCTCGAGCGACCCGTGGGAAAATCGGGTCGCCATCCGTGAGGACGGCCAGCTCGCCGAAATCTACTTCGAACGCGAAGAGAAGGTCATCGGCTCGATATTCAAAGGCAAAGTGATGAACGTGCTCCCCGGGATGGGAGCGAGTTTCGTCGACATCGGCCTCGGCCGCAACGCCTTTCTCTACGTGGACGACATCAACAAGACGCCGCTGAACATCGGCGATGTCGAAATCACGCAGGGTCGTTCCGGCTGGACGATTACGGAAAAAATCAGCAAGGGCGACGACGTCCTCGTGCAGATCGTCAAAGAGCCGCGCGGCCTCAAAGGCGCGCGCATCTCGACGAACATCTCGCTGCCGGGCCGCTATCTGATCCTGATGCCGACCGGAAAGTATTCCGGGGTGTCGCGCAAGATCGAGAGCGCCGACGAGCGCAACCGCCTCAAGAACATCATGAAGATGATCCGGCCCGAAGGTATGGCGACCGTCGTGCGCACCGCGGCCTCCGGCGTGAGCCAAGCGGAACTGATCGCCGACCTCGGCGTCTTGATCCGCATGTGGCACGGCATCCTCGAGAGCTACAAGCGCGCGCCCGCTCCGTCCCTGATTCATAAGGACATGAACCTCGTGTTCAAGGCGGCTCGCGACTTCATCACGCCGGAAGTCGATCGCGTGCTCATCGACGATCACGAAGATTTCGAAAAGGTCCGCGACTTCATGCGCCTGCTCGGGCCGCAATACGTCGACCGGATCGAGTACTACAACAACGGCCGCTCGCTCTTCAAAGATTTTAAGGTCGAAGAAGAAGTCGAGAAGCTGCTCCGTCCCAAAATCAATCTGCCCTCGGGCGGTTCGATCGTCATCGAGACGACGGAAGCGCTCACGGTCATCGACGTAAACAGCGGGAAATTCACGGGCGGCCGCAATCTCGAAGACACGATCGTCAAAACGAATATCGAAGCCGCGGCGGAGATCGCGCGCCAAGTGCGCCTGCGTGACATCGGCGGCATCATCGTCTGCGACTTCATCGACATGTCGACCGAGAACGCGCGAACGCGCGTCATCGATACCCTCAAGGCCGGCCTCGAACGCGATCGCACGCGCACGACGATCCAATCGTTCTCCGCGCTGGGTTTGCTCGAGTTCACGCGTAAGCGCGTCGGCAAAGATCTTTCGGGCCAATTGCGCGGTGCGTGCCCCACGTGCGTGGGTCTCGGTACCGTGATGTCGCCCGAGTCCGTCGCGATCGACGCGTTCCGCGAATTGCGCCGCGTCGGTCACGAGCATACGAACGGCGCGAGCAAGGCGATGGAAGTGATCTCTGCGCCGACGGTCGGCGCGCAGATCGAGTATTGGTATGCGGACGAACTCGCGGGCCTCGAGAAAGAACTCGAGACCACGATCGCCGTTCGCGTCGACGCAGCGCTCCATCCGGAG
>Ga0209611_10005946_pt1 | contig 20224 bp, 19 predicted proteins | sample S1TSphgellanicum_3_FD_187693 | JGI IMG/M metagenome (GOLD analysis project Ga0209611, IMG submission 187693) | Host-associated microbial communities from peat moss isolated from Minnesota, USA - S1T2_Fc - Sphagnum magellanicum MG (SPAdes) (version 2) | ecosystem: Host-associated > Plants > Peat...
ATTGAGACGACAGCAGCAGCAGCAGCAGAAGACTTGTCAAGTCCCTGAAGCCGAGCTTATAAGCTCCCTGAATTTTTTTTCTGCAGAAAGACAGAGAGATACGAGAGAGTTGAGAGAATTGAGAGACTTGAGAGAACTGAGAGAACTGAGAGAATTGAGAGAGAGAGAGAGGAAAACAAAAATTGCCTATAGAATTTGCAGTCCAGATGATTTCTCTCCGGAGCTCGCACGACGCAATTCCGCAGCTGCATGTTCAGGTTTCCAGAAGGCACTGACTATAATCCAGAAACAAGCAAACTTCGCCATAAGACCACGACGACGACGACAAATCAATCTTCATTCTCCTTGTGTGAATCATCAATTTTTTTGTTCTTGATCATTGGATTGAAACTGATGAGGACGAGCTTTTAGAAAGGAAATTTTGCAGCTGATGGCGAAGAAGAGCTCACTGGATTCTCCACAAGAAAGAAGATTGGCGACAACAGAGGTGATGATGAGGCAACAACAAATAGGGAGCATTAGGTGGTGATGGTGGTGCACACGGAAAACCAGAAAAGAAAGAGAGAGAAAAACTGGTCCATTTGAGAGAAGCGTTTTTTCAGATTTGATTTCACACACACACACACACACACACACACAGGGACATAGACAGAGAGCGGGGGAAACAAAGTGTGGAGAAGAAATGGATGCAGCACTGGAGCATGTGCAGATGCCGATGATTGCCAACATGACGGAATGGGAGGAATCATACAGACCTTTGCCCTATGTCTTCATGGCTCTTCTCCTGCTCTGGACTCTGGTACTCATGGCCTGGACTTTCAACACTTGGAGCAAACGAAGATGGCAGGTACCCCACTACAACACTCTACTCTACTACTGCGCTGCCTTCCAGCTTTCTCCTTCTTTCACTGCTTTGGTTCCCCTTGGACTCTCTGTTTGTTTCTTCGCTCCCCTTCTTCATGATATGAGGATTTCTCAAAGCAGCAAGCAACCTCTCTCTCTCGCTCTCTGTCATCTTGTGCAAAGACAGATTGGGAATTCTATGACAGATTTGGGATTTTCTTAGGAACTCCAAATCTTGGCTCCAATCTTTTGGTTTTGGGCGAGAGCAGAAAGGATTGGAATTGATCAGATGAGTGCATCTATATATTATCTCCTGAGAACAATTTTTGCTCCAGGATTTTTGAGAAACCCCCTTGAAGCAAGGCAGTGAGCAAGCTTGTTCATTTGGTCTAGAAATTGATTTCCATGAACATTGATTCTTTTCTTTGGAAAAATGTTTTGAGCTGCAACAAGGACTAAAATTGGGTGATGAGAATCTTCTTTTATCTCTTGAGAATTGTGTACTGAATTTTCTTTAGAGAGCTAGTTCTCTGATAAGCTGGCAGCACCTCCTCCTCATTCCCAAAGACTCCATTCTTTTGCTTTGAAATTTTCTTTGAGCAGAGGAAGAAGGATTGAATTGGTGATGAGCATGCATCATCATCTCCTGGCAACAAGCAAATTTCTTCACAGAAAATTTTGAGGATTTTTTGAGGATTTGAGGAGGAGCTGGCCTCCTCCTCATTCCAGAAATTTCTTTCTTCCTTCCTTTGGGGAAAGAAAAAACCATTTGAACAGAAGGATTGAATTGGTGATTAAGTATAAGCATTTCATTCTTCTGACAACAATATTTCTTTTCAGTTTAAAGAATTTTGCACATTGGGTTCTGATGGAGAGGTGGAAATTATTGGACATTTTTTGACCTTTTTTTTGGGGGGGATTTTGGGGTTTTTGGGTGGGGATGTGCAGTCAAGTAATTTGCAGTGGATATTGACATCAGTGCCAATTCTCAAAGTGCTCATACTTAGTCTCTCTTTTGCATTTTGGTATGGCATTCGGTGTTAAGACTCTGTTTTTTTCAAATGTTTCAAATATATGTAATGTAGGTTAAATTTTTATATAGCAATGGATTTCACTTCGCTTGCATAAGTGAAAATTGGCATTGCTAGCTATATGTTTTTCTCAAATACTGTGTTTTTGTGCATGCCTCTAAGAAGAAAAGGCATTTCTTTTCATTAGAAAAAAAAACTTTATCTAGTGGGTACTCCTAAATTGTTGCAGGTACTCTTGCCTGAACTTGAATACATGCTCATTTTGGGTGGCATTTGGAGTTTTTGTATCACGCATTTTCTTCGAAACCGCATGCTTCAGCACATTTTTGCTGATAGCCCATGGGTATTGCATCGTTCATGAGCAGCTATCAGTCACCGAGCGGCGCAGCATTGCAGCTCTTGGGTCTCTTCTGTACTTGATTCTGACTGGCTACAAAGCTGCTGTACCACAATTTTCTGTACGTGATCAATGTTGAAAATGGCATTCGAATGTTGTTGTCTACTTCTGCACTTGTGTTTTTCTCATGTTTCAAGTACTCCTCAAGAACATATTCAGAGAACAAGAATTCCTCTTAGAGTAAATTTGAAAATTCAAGTGAAATTCTCCTTTGGCTTTAAACCCATGCTCTACTTATAACCTGATTTAGGTCATAACTAGGGGAAAATGACAATACTACAATTGGTGCATTCAGAAGGACCCGTCCACATACATTGATTTTGTTGACTTTATGTTGTAACATTTGTTGTGCAGGTGCTGGTGGTGCTGATGTATGGGGTTCTATTCTATGTGATAATGGCACACATAGCACGTAATTTAAACATGTTACGAGACCAATTGCAGCATGTAGAGAATGAGGGTGTCCACACTATGCACTCTGTCATCTACTCCAAATACATCATGTTCAAGTACTCTTCTTCTTCCTTTCACTGTCTGTCTGCCATCTGCCATCAGTCTTCACTAAGTAGATTTAGCCCATGTCAAAGAGTTGAATCTATGGAGAAATAATTGATCAATTCAACCTGGACTAAATATTTCATTGGGACTGTATGATTGGGTTTCTGGACAATTGAAGATGAAGAGCACAGTTTTAAGTGGATGCTTTGCTTGTTTTAGAATTATTCCAAAAGATCTGATCTAAACCCTAAACCCTAAACCCTTCTGGGGAACACTTGAGAATTACTTTGCAGTAGGAGCTTGTTTGTTTGACAATGAAACTAATTGTATTCTGGCAAAATGTACTTTGGATTTACTGCAGGCGATTCCAGACAGCAATCTTCATGGTGGTGGTTGCAGAATTTGTGGTGCGCTACCTTGTCTATTTAGTTGCCCAAAAAGAGAAACTTTTTCAATTAAAAAAATTGTCTGGTTTTGGAGTTTGTTCAAAGAGTTGTTCCAGCTATCATCATCCCGGCCTTGACATCATTTTATGTTTTGTAGGTTCTTTTGGAATTTAAAGAGACATTGAACAGATCATCATGATGATGAGATCCAGCAAGCACCATGAATTAACAACTTCTGTTGAAAATTTCAATTCTTGCAGATTCATGCTATAGCAGAGGGAGTGGGAAAGGAATATTGGATACGGCTGCTGATGAGAGAATTCACAGAGGGAGCCATCTTTTTCCATATTGGGTAAGAAAAGATCCACCCACACCACCCTACTCTCCCACATGCTGATTATGTAACTTTTTATCAATATTATCAGTTTCAAATTGGTTCAGTTCATTCATTGCAAAGGACCAAATTCATGTTTGTATATAATTTTCCCGTCCAGTTTTGTCAAAATCATATGAACAATCTAAAATATGCTCTCTGTGTTTGCTGTGGCCCCTATAAATTGAGTATTGTTCAGGTGGACATTCCGATCAAGAGGATTAACGCCATTTCTCACTCTCATTCCAAGTCTACATTCTTCAAGAGAATATAGCTTGCCACCAATTTATAGTGTGGTAAGCTCATCTAATCTCTTCACCCAAAACCAAATTAAAATGACAGTGTAGGTGTCAGTTCAACTCAAAGGACCATGAAAGGGCTGAATAAACTGGGTAGCAAACTCTAGTCAAGATTATTGGGCACTTTGAGAAAACCTGGCTTAGAAACAAGTATCAACATTGGGGAAGGAGATTACAAAGGTTTGGAAATTTTGATAGTGTCTGATCAGAAAGCAAGTCAGAATGCCAAGAGTTCTCTCAACAGAGCACAAAGAAAAGCTTTTGAGGTTTTAGGGTCAAGGTGGTTAGTCTGAGGTAAAGCCCCAGGAAGGGTCCCACATTCCCAAAATAAGGGGGGCCTAGGATGATGCAATAGCCAGCCAAGTTCAGCCCTGCATTTTGGGAATGTCCCCCACCTGTGAACTTTACCCATTGTAAAGCACAAGGCAAACATTATCATGAACTTAAACATACACAGATCATGAGGCATAGAAGGGGAGCCTTCTTACATTCCTACTCCTTAAGAGTGAGAGGGATCTTACGCCTATAATAACAAGCAGGCATAATTTTCCTCTTGTTCCTATGCAGTAGGTGTAAGATGGATATTCTTGGATATAAGGTGCCCTCCAAATACACTTTGGAAATTTCTCCAAGTGCTGTATGTGGTATGATATTAATAATTGAAGCTTGGGGGAGTGTGCTTCTTGTTCTAAAAAACTCAAAACTAGTTCAGAAGGACCTTTGGCTGTTACGCATGTGTTCTGAATGACATCTTTCTTCTATGTTCAGGAAATGAATGAAAAGGAGTTCAAGAATCTTGACTATGATGAATGGCATATTGGAGTGGTAAGCTTTTCTTGTCTATCCTTCTTGCAATACCATTTGTTGTGTAGCATAGGTTTCCTTTATTCACTTTTATCTAACAAATTTGTGCTTTGTGATTGTGTAAGAATTGTCAAAAACCCGTTTTCTGCTTCATGATTGCTGATGAGGTAACAAATACTCTGGAATTCTTTTGCATGTTCCAGCCAACCTCAATAACAAAAGGTGGAGTCAGCCACAAGCAGATGTTGGTCATTGTTCAAAATCCAGGCATGTCGAGTTCTGTCTCTGTGGATGATGACAAACGTCCCTTGAAAATCCCTGAAAATGTTGTCACCATTCCAGCAAGTTCCCAATGTTCACTATCATCATCTCTTTGCTGCTCAACAAACCGCATCTGTCCTGGCCCTTCTGCTGCTGCTGCTTCTTCTTCGTTTTCTTCTTCTTCTTCTTTGCCAGAGCATGGAGGCTTGGAATTGAATATCCGCAGCTCAACCAATCATACCAACAGAAGTGAATCCAATGTTGTGACTGAAAGTGGCAAGCATTCAAAAGATGGGAGGCAATGTACTGCAGCAGCAAATGAGGAAGACTTGTCGCCAGCATGTGTGAAAGAGGTCAAGGTCGATATGAAGGGACTGAAGGGCAGCAGCTGCTACTCTTTCCTTCCCTTTGAAAGTGCTTGCAATGATCCTCGAATATTGCATTCCCGATCAAACAGTAATCTACAATCCTTTGTTTCCCATCACTCTGCCATAGTATAACTTCCACATGGTCTTTATCATATATCATATAAGCCCAACATCCTGGTCCAAAAAATGTTTGTGTACTGTAAGAAAAAATCGAGGTTGGGTCATTTCCTAAATCAGATAAATACCCAAATCCTCTTGTAAACTATGAGCCCAGAAGCAAGATAAGGATACAAAATAGTCTGCTGTGATTGTGGGCAGGAAGAGAACTCTCTTGATCAAATCATGGGTAATTAATTGGCATTTAATGGATTTAGGGTTTAGAGCAAGAGATTATTTTTTTTTAGTTTGTTGCTAATGGCTATCAAGCCAAACTGTATTCTACTCCCACCCTGGATGCCAAGTATACACTGGTTGTAACATACCTAACATGGAACCAAATCTATGGAACAAAATCTTTGGATTCTCTCTTTGCTGGAGTATTACTCTACTACCTTTGGTGGCTTTGACACTAATTATATTATTTTCAGAAATGTTGAATTTTTTTTTTTAACTTTTTTTTTTCAAATAACAAAACGTTGTAAAGGAAATATATTGAATCTTCAAGTATATTTTATTTGTTGAAATGAAAATTTCAAAAGTAATTAATTTTTCAGTAGACATGTTTTCACAAAAGGTACCACAATATATTAGAATGAAACTAGGGCTCCACATTGCTACTCACAACCATTTACATATTCACATTCACCCTTTCACACGTTGTGTCATTCATGAAATTCCATTGCCCCGACTCTCCATTATCATAACAAAAGAATTGTATAGGATAATGGAGAGTCAAGGGGGCTTGAAGGAAAGAAATGTCCACTTAGCATGTATAGCATGCAACTATCAATACATGCAATGCATGCATTGATAGTTTCAAGTACATGGCAAAGGGTTCCAATTTCTAAGAGCAAAAAGTTTAAGATGTAATATAATTTGCTCAAGGAAGTGGAAGAAATTGGACAATAAGTGGTACCGCAACTACTGTACATCCTCAAACAACGAGCACATTGCCACTTCTCTTCTTGGTCTAACATTATTTATTTGCATCTATTTCATCACTTTAATAAATGTAGATAGAAAAATAGGAATCAACAAGAATAACATTCATGACCAAACATAGAAACAACAAGAAATTTATCCATATCAAATCAACAATTATCTTCATCATTATTTTCTCCTATCGCCTGCTAGAATTCACATGCCAACCCAACTTCTATTATAAACAAATTTCATTTTGATGTATTTGACAAGTTGTGAACATTTTAGAATGTAATACAATTCAACACAAAGCTCACCTTGAGACAATATTCTTCATGGGGTTGAATATAATGATGTGTAAACAAGAATATCACTTTAAACTTGGGCCACAACATGTTGGTTTATCAATCTTACAACTAACATGGTGGTTTCTTATAACAAATAAAACACTAATCAACCCCTTCAAATCCAAGTACAACAAAATAACATAGTTCAAACATGTCCTCATGAAAAGTCATTAACATATGCATGTCATTCACTTCATGGATCAAAACAAAGATGAAACTTCTCCAAAACCTAAGAAAAAGAAAATGACAATGTTTATTATGTTGAAAACTTTGTTACAAAATCTCATATATAAGTCTTCAAAAATTTAAAATACTACCCAATATAACCAATAAATCTAATTGATACATATTAAACATTATGAACTAATTAAGTAACTCCCAATCTTCTAACCACCAATATATGGATCCTAATCTATCTATCAACTAGTATAAATACATCAATATATGGAAACCAACCAATGACCCATTGTAACTTAAAAGAAGGGATTAATGGTTGAACTAAAAAAAGATTAATTGTTCAATTTTGCAACCCTCACAATCTATCTTTGTTTATATTACAACTTTTCAACTTCATACAACATATGGTAGGAATAAATGTTGGTCACAAAGACAATGAGAAATTGAATTGGATTGAAACAACATATAGATATTATGTTATCAATGAATTGTTAATCAATTGTGCCACCCAATGGTGTGCGGATTTTTATTTTTTATTTTTGAATTATTGATATTATCCAATTATGAACCTTTGCTTTTGTTTTAAATTGTGGGTGCAAACTCCAATGGTGGTAATAAATGAAGATATGATCTTTGTATATGGTGGTGAGAAATTATTACATGAAAAACTTACTAAAAAAGTTGGTTGAAGAAGTATGGAGAGGTTGTGAAGATTTATGAAAAAGTGAAAATGCAAGTATAAGGGTGTGTGCATGAAATTAGTTGATGGCTTGTAATTGTAACTAAGAAAGTCATTTGAGAGATTTTCTTGACATTAGTAGGTATGTTACAAGGTTTTTGAAAGAAATGATTTTTTAATTGTAAAGTGATTGAAAATTAGTATAAGGGGTTCGAAGAATTTTGGATGAATTTTAAGAGTGAACAAAAATTCATTGTTAGTTGGTGCACATTGTGTATGAATATATTTGCAATTTTTTATGAAGAATTCATGCAATGTTAAAAGTTGGAGAAAAGGTTAATGGCATGTCTACGAACTTTCATGATATTTTATATTCAAAAAAGTGCAATGCACATGAGTTGATAGATTCAAGATGCTTACAAATGGAAATCTTCACTCATAAGGTTTCTTGTCAATGTGTGATCATTAATACACATGAATATAATTGTAAATAAAATTGTTGGTAGAGCATACATTTAACATTTTCTCACCTCCAAAGGTGCAAATAGTCAAAGTAGGAGGTTGCATCCTTAATTTGGAGTGGCATAACCTCCTCCCCCATTTTTGGTTATAAAATCACATAATATGACTATCAACAATTGCAAACAAAAGTCACTACAAGGAATTTGCATATTAACCATTAGTTTTGTTTTATTATTTTTAAGTCATAAATGTCACATGTGACCACAATTTTCTCTAGTCGCCTTAAACAAGTCTTATAGAAATTTAGTTGCAAAAAAAATATGTGGCACCAAGTCGCAATGGTAGTCGCATAAAGATGCAACTTACATGAATGTTTCATTCATCCAAATTAGCTTACGAAGCATTGTTGTTTTGCAAATGTTTTTACAACGAAGCAATGTAGTTGCATTATTTATAAAAAATATTGTTTAAATATTCATTTTTTAATACAAATTTACAATCCCTATTCAACAAACACAACTATATTGTAAATCACATATGAAACTAAAACGAAACAAGGATCCAAGTAGGTATGTAGTCATGTGTTAAGGTTTTGGCCAAAGAAGGGTCACACCAAGTATACAACACCCAAATCTAGGGAATGGTTGATTGTCAAATATGATGTTAACGCAATTAGAATATCTATGTGATGGTTTTATATCTTAAAAGGAAAGAGGTTGCATGTGATGATTACATACAATTTTGCAAACTAGGATCATGTATGGCTATACAAATAGAAGCATGGATGGCTATGTAAATAGAAACGTGGATGACCAATTCTTTTTCAAAGAATGGTTATTTTTTTCAAGATGTTCATAGGTCAAGTGGAACTTCCCCAACCAATAGGCATTTACTAGTTCTAGATGGGCACAAATTTCATGTGACCCTAGAAGCAAGTGAGTAAACACATGAATTTGGGTTAGACATTATCATTGTATCATCACATACATCCCATGCACTTTAGCCGTTAGATGTGGCCTCCTGCAAACATTTCAAAACAACTTTCAATAGAAAAAGAAATAGTGCAATGGTCAATAGCAATTGCTAAGAATTAAATAAGATTACCATGGCAAGGTGGGTAGACAAAACAATAGACCAAGTGTTGACCATGAAAAATATAATGTTAAAGTTCAAAATTACAAGGATCTAGCCTCTTAACCCTAAGGCCATGGAAGATAAAACAAGCCTTGACAACTTGTATACATTAGTCAATGTGAACAAGGAAGAAGAGGATGATACCACATCAAATGAAGAAGATGAAACTATGTTATGCGAATAACATTTTGTTATAACAAAATTGATAAATATAACAACAATATGAAACACTACATGTCATGAATAAGTAGTGACTAATATATTTCAAAATCAACCTAGGTACTATGTGGATATGCTTAAAACATTTGCAACCATAAACCAAGAAGTCATAATAGATCTAACATATCTAATTGTGGACATAGGTGAACATGTCAAAGCAAAAACTAGGTTCATGTTACTTAAGTGTAAACCAAAGAGCATTGTCACCCAACAATCTATTGTCTTTGCCACATCTACTTGTAAGAAGGATGAATGGTAGGGAGTTGTTAATTGATTATTCACAAAGCCATGTGGTGATTTCAAATCAATATTTAAGCATCATGTGTAACAAAAGACAATTGAAAAGGAAGTAAGATAAATAAACATGCAAAATTGAATGAAGGAAAGGGAAGAGAAGAAAATTATTAAAGCTACAAGATCACTAACAAAGGCTTGAAAAACAACAATGAACAAATTTCATCTTAACTTAGTTAGCTAGTGTAGTTGCACAATAACAAGCAAACATTTCACCATAATTTTCAAGACAAAATGTAAGCTCACTCATTTGGCTATAGGGTGGTGAACCTTGGATAAACAATAAAAGGTCAAAGGATGGTGAGATAATAGGCAAGGGTTCAACATCAAACAAAAAGACATGTTGTAGCACATTTACAACAACCTTAAACAAACAATTGACAAATAAGAGAATGAAAGGAGGGGTAAGGTATTGTTGTGGGGTTTAAATTACTAATAGGACAATAGGATCATGACTGAAAAAACAAGCCATGAAGACTGAGACCAAAAGGATGTAGACTACAACTAACAAGACAAAAATTATAACCAACAAGATGAAATGAACAACATGGCCACAATGAGGACCATAAGGACAAAGATTACACACAACAAGATGAAGATTATGATTAGCAAGACAAAAGGAACAATGTGATTGCAATGATGACCAAAAGGACAAAGATTACAAACAATAAAATGAAGGTTATAACCAATAGGACAAAAGGAACAACATGACCACAATGAAAACCAAAAGGACGAAAATTATAAATAACAAGACCATGGTTATGGCCATTAAGACAAGATGAACAACACAACCATAATCAAAACCAAAATAACAATGCAACCATAAGTATGACTAAAAATGCAACAGAACCATGATCAAGACTAAAGTAGTAATGCAACAATGATCAAGATGGTGACGATCAAGATTGAACCATAATGAAGATCATGATTATGCACAACAAGACCAACACAACCATGCTCAATGCACAAGAACACCATCGCAACCAAGATTAAAACCCAAGGACCCAATATCAACCAAGAATAATGCAATGATGATCCCAATCGGATGGTGAAAACCACAAGGATCATAACTTGCATAGGAAGACAAACCACATGATTAAATTATTAATGCACAAGAAGACCATCATGACCAAGATTGAGAACCAAGGACTTGGTTTCAACTAAGAACAACTGGAAACCAATCATGATTGAGGGACAACAAGGATCGTGATTTATGTGCAAAAAAACCATCGCAATAACAATCAATGCACACGAAAAACAGGGCAACAAATTGTTGTTGATTAAAACAATGTAATGGACTAATATAAATTAAAGAAATGGATGAATGCATGGTATGGTTGCTCAATTTTGGCAAATAAAACACTCCACAAAAGTCCATTTGATAATGTTAAAATGGTCGTTTGTTATTGTATCATTAATTAAATAAAATATTACATGATGGTTTAAACTAATAAATTCAATTTAAAGGGAAACCCACCTATATATTTCAATGTCATTTGTTATAATGAAAAAAATTTAAAAACCAACAAAATTACATCATATAGGGACTTATGAAAAAACCCCAACTTTGATCATTCAAAAGTTCATAACTTAATTTTGGCTTAAATTTTTAGGGCAAAGATTCCACATATGAATTTATTATGTCAAATTGTATCATATATTGATTCCTTAAGATTTCAATCTTATGTCTTTCCAATTAGCTAGTCAATCCATATTTTTAATTTCAAAAATTCAATACTAAAAATGAACGTATATTTTTTGAAAAAAAATTATATGTATGTATTGATAATCAATTTTTTAATCTAGATACAATGTCCAATTAACAAATCTAAGCATTTTGTTTTTTATCATAGGTGTTCAAGCCAACGGTACCATGTAGAAATCATGTGTGTAATGCACAAAATGAACCACCATACCATGCATTCACCCAAATGCAATGGAATTTTACATATTAAAACATTACAACAATGATCACCAAGATCACAACTTGGTTGACACAAAAAAAAAATCAACCATGATCAACATTAACATGTGAATAGCCACAAGCTAACATTCACAACCACAATGAAGCCATAAGAAGTTTAAATAGAACATTGTAATCATAGGGGGCAATAATGCATTAACGTAAATAAACTTGGGATGGACACTCACCAATACCATAGGAGGTAATATTGGAACAAAAAGATGAACACCACAACAAGAATGTCAAAATGGAAAACCGATAATTAAGCACCAAACACATGATAGCAACAAGAGGAAGGGTCTAGGAATGGAAATGAGTAAGAGTGTTAAGACCAAGTTCTTGCCTTGGAAAAATGGAAGAGGAAGAAAAAGAAGAGGAAAAAGGAGGTTGGAATAGGCTGGTGCATTGCATGGCGATGTTGTTACATGAATGTTATAGAAGTTAGGTATTCAAGAAGAGTTTGGGGTTATAATAAATATGGTAATGTGTGTCAAGTAAAAGATAATAGGTAAGAGGTAGGAAGTAATAGGTAGGAGGAAGCAAGTAGTAGGTACTAAACATCGAGTAGGAGGCATCAAGTAGAAAGGAGGGTGTTCACCCAAAGCAAGAGGCAATAGGTAGAAGACATGTTAAATTACCTTGCAAAGGTGGAACCCATGTGAATTCAAGAGAGTTTCTTCATAACAAAGTCATACCAAGGTTCCACCCAATGTTGTGGTGGATGGCAATATATATATATTTGGCAAAATATCACCAAAAGGTGACACATTTGGTGCGGATGTCACATTTGGCTTTTGAAACGTGCCTTTTTTTCAAGAGGAAAAATTATTGTTTATAACAAGGCCTCCAAATACATTCAAAATTTTCTAAAAAGGCTTTATGTAGAAGGTAATGTCCAAGGAGCATGGCATTCTTGAAATAAGCACCCATTAACAAGAGGCGGAATTGGAGGGAACTTATTTGGGAAAACCTTGTTCCAAAGGGATTACATGGGATAAAATGCCATGGCAAAAAAAAAAAAAAAAAAAAATCATTTTGTCCCATGGTATTCGCTAGGTATGATGGGGAATTGTTTTATAAAACTACGTGATGTATTTTGAAAAGTGGATCACCCACTTGTGGGGGCGTATCCTTTTTCAAAATGCCCCAATGAACTTTCACACTCTATAACTTGACTTGCAAATGAACTATGATTTCCTTTAGGTCCAATGTTTTATGTTAGACAAACAAGTTGGTGTGTTTCACATGATGGGCTTGTCATATGTATACTTTCATCAATGGACATGCATGGAAAAATGAAATATTTTAGGTAAGAAGAAAAATTCATGTCTTTGATGTTGATAATTGTAAAACAAAAAAATGATGTGTCAATCCTCCAACTTCTTAATCAATTTGGCTTCATAATTCATAATTGTGAAGTGTGGGCTTTAATGACATATTGCATTGTGATCCTTTGACTTTGAACTTTGTTCAAAGTATTTAAACCATTTTTTTGAAGATTGAATTCGTTGCACAATTTGTTTGGCTTTGTTTTCAATCTTGAATTGTAAACCCTTATTTTAACATTATTTGTGATCATTGCCCTCTTATTTTGTTGTAATAAACATTGATTTGAAACACAAAAGGTTTCAAACATATAATGTTTCCCATTTATGCTATGACATAGGTTATCTTTTCCCTTTTGGTGTTTGAATAAGGTGTTTGGAATTATTACACTCAATAAATTTTTAAATGTTTTTATGTTTGTATTGTTGCAAAACAATGTTTTTTTTCAATAAAATGTGAAACTCAATCTATCATTTGCTATTGAAATATCCCTATGAAGATAACATATAAATTTTTTATTTGTATTTTTTTCCTTTGGAATTTGGTTAATTTTTTCAACTTTAGATTAGTAAAAGGCAAAGTAATCAACAAAATTATAAATTATAAGTAGAAACATCTAAACATATGTATGATTTTTTTTCTTAACTATTTTATATTACATTATTTATACTATTGCACAATTGTTTAGATGTAAATGTAGTAATATGTATTTATCAAAATTCAATTTGAAGGTGGATATTATTGCATTTTTTTTGTGCATGTCTTTTTTCATTAATAAAATCTCAATTTGAAATGGTTGATTTTAATGTGATTTTGATGAAAAGGGTTTGCTTAAATACCAACAAGATATAAACATGTTGCACTTAATTATGTAATATATTTATAAAAATCTTGTGGGTATTCCACACATATCCAATCAAATTGATTGATGTATAGTGAAAATTAACAAGAAGTAAAATTTGAAATTTGGATGAAAGAAAACCAATTGCTTTAATATTTTTTCACTTTTGAATGGTTATAAAAGTTGTTTTCAAATTTTAAGGTCTTATAACCATTTTATATAGTTGCATCTCTTTGTTATGCTTTTTATTAATCATGGTTCAATGTAATTTATATATATATATAATCATGTTGATCTTTTAACATTTTTGTTAGGGAAACAAAATTGAAATACATGGCTTGGTAGTTTAAACATGAAATATATTGGTTTATGATTCATCCAATAAGCTTTTGTACCTCTTGATTGACATGCTGTCAAAATGGAATTATTCCATACATGATCTAATTGTGAATTGTGAATTATTGTGCTTTCCAAAAAGGTCAAGTAAATGTATGTTACATTGCATATAATCTTTTAGTTTTTTGATAATGAAGTGTTTTCTAACATGTCCACATTAAAAGCACCTATGGATATTATAGGGCAATGATGTGAAGTTTTTACATAAATGGATTCTAATAGTTGAAGAAAAGTTTCAATATGTATTATGGTGGGTTTATAAACAACACAACATGAATTGGTCTTCTTATGTTAAAGTAGGAGGTTGCCACAATAAATTCAATTCCATTTTTTGTATGTGTTTTATGTGCATATAATGTGTTTTTTTATCATAAAGAATAACAGTCCCATGGCCATTGTAACATGGCAAAATTAAAAACTTGTGATTTACTAATCTCACAATACATTCGACTTCCATTTGTTTATCCATGTTTCATTGAAGCATATTATATGCAATGCTTGTAAATTAAGATATTATATATTACATAATAGTAATGTTGATTAAGAGATAAAGTGTTTAGAAATTGAATAATTAAATAAGAAGTTTGAAATGCTTTCAAGATCGGTAATGATAATTTGTATTTTGCACATGTTTCAAGTCTTTTTATTTCTTCTTTTACCATTACATCAACGTTGATTTATTTTTTGAGTGAATTAATTTTATTTATTTATTTATTTATTTGTATGTATCCTAGATAATGTTGTGTCTGTCGAATCGTGTTTAAATGCACCATGAGGATCAAATCCTAAGTTGTCCATTGAACATGATGTATTGTTCTTGCTACTAATAATTGAATTGGGATTCATATACATATGAATAGATTATTAGAATTATGACCACCTTGTATTTCTTATATTTTTGCTATGATAAAAATCCAATTATTTTGAATGGCAAGATAATTTTCATAAAGGATTTTGTTTATTGTTCTTGTATGTTGTTCAATTCTTGAGTTTGAAAATTCAACCCAAACTTTAGATGTTAAATGTGATTATGTTGCAATTTTTTATTTTCTTAAATACCATTAACAAATCCATCTTTAATGCAATAATTTATTGCACAATAATTCAATTAACATATTTGGTTTAAAATGGAGTTCATAATGTAATCCACTAGTTTTGGATGGATCTATTTTATATAATGTGAAACAAGGTCGACACATGTCATGTCTAATATCTTTTACTTGGAAACAATATATCGGACCCATTGTTTGAACTCATTTTATTATTGTGTTATCAAATTGTTTTATTTGTACAAAAGAGATGGGGGAATTCTAGAATAGATGGTGGAAGTCTTAGACATAATTTGTTAATGATATTAATATCTTGTTGCATTTGGCAAACTTTTCTAAATTTATTAAGGATTTTAGTGAATTTTTCATTTTGTTGATGCATAACATTAAGTTTTTTCTTGCCAAAATTAAATTAGTACCTAAAAAAATTAAGTCCATCATTTGTTCAATGAAATACCCATTAATCATGAATTAACGCCACTTGATGAAAATCATCAAAACATCCAAATTTCAAAAAAATTATTGTGGTTATATTTTATTATCATGTGTAGTCTTTCATCAATGAATGAAAACATTTGACTGCCTATTAATGATATTTCATCCAATATGAATAGTTCTAATTGTGTACATTGTTTTATCAAAACATCATGCCTTTGATCACTAAATGGTTTAAAATCATTGATTGACTTGTTCAATAGAATGGCTAATCCTTAATGTACAGTTGATCCATTAATATTGTATGCAACTTTTCTTGTGTATCTATAATTTTTATTAAAACAATTTGTTTTGATGGATTTAAATATGTATTTTGTTTGAGGTCAAATTCAAGAAGCCTTGAATAATTATCATTAAGGTAAATGTCATTCATGTTCTTGCACCATCGACTAAAAATATGGATAGGGGTTCATTTGGATACATTCATTTTTTTATACAAAATGTTATGAAATTTATATGTTGTTTTTCATTTAAAGAACAAACAATGCTTGAAAAAATAGAATATGAATGAATTTTGTCCTTCATTAGTTGTAACTATTTGTTTTTTGGATTCACATGGAATTTTAAGATATGTCATATTTTTTTACACCATGGAGATTTGGTTTGATAATATTTGATACGAAATTTGTATTTGTTTCTAAGCAATCATTGTCTTCTTGATTTGGAAATATTTCCATCCATAATTTGTTATTTTTTTTAAAAGCTAGTTTGTTAGATGTAACTTATATTTCATCCCAATCAACATTTGTGGTGTTTATAATAAAGGTATCAAATGTAGTCATGAACTTTTTGAATGCAAATTTCATTTACTTCACAATCAGCAAGTTAAGGTGAATATGTTTGTTTATGGAAATTTTCATTTTTTATAAAGGGTGAAAATAAAAGTAATAATTATTTATAACATAATTTTCGAGATGTTTGTTGAAACCAAACCAAAATATATATTTTTAATTTTAATTATTTTTTAAAGTTCTAACATCATAGCCTCCAACATTTTTTTGGTTTAAAAACATAATTTGTAATTAATTCAAGATTTTTATATTTAGTGAATTTGATATGTATATCAAATCAAACTTTGAAATCTAAGAGGAATTGAAATATCAATGATTGAGTTTTGAATATGGATGTATTATAGATATTAAAATGAAATAGATAGTTGCAATTTCATTTCCAAATGAAATATTAAAAAATTAACATAAAATGTCGAAAACCTAACCAACAAACTAAATGTCAGAAATTTGATCAACAAATCAAATGTCAAAAATCTAACCAACAAAGATTATTCACATGATATAATTTGAATGAATTTTATAATTATTTAAAATTTGATGTATCAATCAAATTAAAAAATTTATGGCGATGGAAGAGAAAGTGGACATCTCATACTTACAAAACTAGTGACTAAGGATTCAATAAGTGACATGGAGACGTGCTCGTATATCTAACTTGCAAATAATCAATATGGAAGGAAGACTAGATGTTTAAGAAATCTTGATTAAGAGTAAACAATAGAACAAACACATCACATAAAAAAAAGTTGAAACAAACATACAAAAAGTGCCAACCAAACTACATACACTCAAAGTAGAAATCTTCAATTTTTGAACATTTAAAGAAACAAGACTTATTAAACTAACCAAGGTTTTCTAGTCTTGTTAGAAATTAGAGAAACCAAGTCTATCCTACTTGATTCCCCAATAATTGAAATGCCTCTTAAAAAAATGCTAAAAAGCTCAAAATCAAACTTTATGAAATTTCCATGTTCATAAAATCTTTACCATTTTTTCAAACTTGGCTTCTTAATATCTTTTTAAATTTAGAATTTTTTCCTAAATAATATTGTAGCCAATTACATCTCCAATGGGGTTCAAATAATTAAAATTAACCTTCAACTTTGATGTTCTTGAATTTTTGACAATAATCTGCATGATTTGCTTTGTAATCATGCAAGGTGAATGTTATTAAACTTGTAACTACTTCAATCCAAAAACCTTAATTATTATTATTTTTTAATATTGCCATTTGTTTCAATGATTATACATTAGATGGAAAGCTCTTGTGAAACCTCTCAAATTCTGCTTGCAAATATTATAATAATAGTTGGAGGAATCTGGAAATAGTTTTAGATTTGAAAATCACAAGCTTTACAAATTGTTTCAAAAGGTGCCACACTTGTAGAAGTGACAATAAACACCTTGAGAATATATTCAAACATCACATTGAAATGTCAACATTAAAATGAATATTCCAACATCCATAACTTAATGCAAAATTAACACTGACCATGCATAGGGTTTGAACACAAATGATTAAATAAAAAACAAAGGAAAAAGGACGTTTTTTAATATCCAAACTAGTCCAAAAGATTGTACCAATGGTTAAAGCCTTGTTTGTGAACAACCTCCAAGTGTTATTAAGCTTCTTTGTCTAGTACTAAAGTGGTTATGATGGAAGTTCAAGGTGAAATCAACTTCACTTCACCATAAATAGTTGATGACATGTTATTTAGAAGAATAGTGATAGGTGCACCTATTGAAAATAAGTCTACTAACTCCTTTTAAGAAAAGGAAAATTGTTTCCAAAGGGAAAGTTCTTATGTCTTTAGGTTTGGTTCCATCAATGACAAGTTCATACTTTTAGTTCACATGACCATGCACTTGCACAACCACAATGACAATACATGCAACAACATGATGCACCTTATGAGTTACAAATTTTTTTATTGAATCACAATGCACAAACATAATATGAACAAGAAAAGTAAGAATTTCCATGATCTCAATACTTGACGAACTAATCTTAATGACATGCTTACTATCAACATGTTCATATTTTGCCCTTGCACCATAACTAAAATTTGTGATCTTAATGTACTTCCTTACACAAATTTTGCTGGAATGATGTGGTACAAAAATATTTTAAAATCACCAAAGTTATAATTTGAAAATCATCATAATCAACCAAATTTAAATGAAGACACTTGTATGAAAATTTGCCAACATCCTAACTTCCATAATAGTTCATGATTTTTCCTTCAAAAAATGCACCTTGTTGTAACATCATCAATGTTCAAAACAATGAGTCTTTTTTATCTTGTTTCATTTTCTTTGTAAGGCTAAAGGAACAATTTGCTTCATTGGAATTTTTTTTGCAACATTCCCCTTGCTAGCCATGATAAGAATCTAAAAAAATCTTTAGAAAACTTTAGATGAAAATGGAAGGCGAAATGATATCCTCAATACAAAAATGTTATCTTCAAAGTCACTTTTATATTTAGTGTTGCCAACCATGGTTTTGGCTATCCAATTTTTAAAATCAATTCCACTTCCAAAGTAAATCTAATAGTTAAGCAGTTAGATAATAACTAGGAAGTTCAAACCTTTGATTCATAGATTATGGCTACGCCGGACCATGATATGGCATATTAAAACAATCCCAATGCAATTTCTAAGCAAAAACACCGCATCTACTCACTAGAGTTAGAAACTCTTTCCAATTTGTAGTTTAAGATGGGTCTTTTGCAATTCCACCTTAGCTTGAAATCAAGAACTTGTGGCAACTACAAGAATAAACCAAGCTCCACCACTAATAATTTGAAACATCATGGGCATCATTTGTTGCAACATCCTTCCTAAGTCTTGGCCAATAGTTGGAGTTGCACAATGGCTTCCATTTGCTACCTCTACATCACATGTTGTACTAGTGTTTCCATTGTTGGGATTCGCATCAATTACCATAGAATTCCTAATCCCATTTGCTTGTGAATATCAAATTTGTAAAGTATTGGACTATCAACTTCACTTATAACGAAAAACAAGAGCACACACAAAGACCCTTGAGGTCAAGTCAATATGAAACAAATATCTACATACATTCAATATTAGTCATTTTTTCCAAATAACCTAGATACTATGAACTAAAAATCTCCAAAAATTTTTCTTGTCCACACAAAAAATCAATAATTAAAGGTCTCTAAAGGTTAGATCTATTCGATCTCACTCTCTTGAGTTCAACTAGTCATCTTTGGTTTTTTTCATTCAGAACAGACCATAAAACCCCATGTTGGGGACGTCCCCTCCCAAATCAACACAAAAAGGAAAGAAAACACATGTCCCAGAATACCCTTGAAGCATAAACTCTTGTGAATATGTCATATTCAAAAATGCAACAATTCACACATTAACATTGTAAACAACACTGACCTTAACACACAATATGGACATTCCACATTCCATAGAAATTGACTCACAAGTTGACAAAAAAAAACCCAATCCCTCAAATGACCACCACCAATAGACTTTAGACTTTAATGGACACAAATATTCCTTTGAAGTTCCCAATATTGAAGGTGTTATTTCATGAGACAAAGAACTACCACACACAACCTAAACACAAAGACACCCACACATACAATTGAAAAGCGAAAATGGTCGCTCTTGAGATCCTTCAAGTTTGTCATCATTCCTTGGTCATCAACCCCTAAATTGTTGCTACAACTAACT
>Ga0209611_10005948_pt1 | contig 20217 bp, 22 predicted proteins | sample S1TSphgellanicum_3_FD_187693 | JGI IMG/M metagenome (GOLD analysis project Ga0209611, IMG submission 187693) | Host-associated microbial communities from peat moss isolated from Minnesota, USA - S1T2_Fc - Sphagnum magellanicum MG (SPAdes) (version 2) | ecosystem: Host-associated > Plants > Peat...
AATGGGGTAGATGTGGATCATTATTTATTATTTTTAAATGTTGGTAGAATAGGGTAGGGTTATGCGTAGGCATGAAGATTTTTTTTCAGGCCAATGAGATTGTTGCATTTGGTGATCTGAATTTTTTTTTTCTTTACTTAGTTATCTTGAGTGAAGTAACAAATTCAAACGTGTAAGAGCTATTTATAGATAGGGTTCTTGCTTGCACATTACTTGTGCATTTTAAAAAATATATTTAAAAAAAGAAAAAAGACAAGCAATGATCCATAACAAGATGAAGATTTCATTTTCTTATTTATTTAAAAAAGACTTGAAGTAGAAAATTTTCAAGCATCCTTATATACTACCTTTTATTTCTAAATGGTGAAATTTCTCTCCTTTTTTTCCCCCAAGGAAACCTCAAAATTATGTGGAGGGAATGAAAAACCCAAAATCATCATATGGCATCACTTTTTTCTCATCAACAACATGAGAAATTTAGCCCCAAAAATCAATCAATTAATTAATTAATTTTTAAAAATCATTTTTACCCACCCAAAAGGAAATCTATTTGTTTGTTGCATTCCCAAGATAGAAAGATTTTTTAAAAAAAAATCTATGTCCAAAAAAACCATAGGATTTTTTACTAATTGTGTCCAGATTTTTATTTGTTTTCCAAAAACCTTGGGATCTGCATAAAGGAGAGAGAGCTATGTATGTTGTTGTAGCTTATTAGGTGAGTTAGGTGCACAAGAGCTCTTAAATTTTTTGCACTAGCCTCCTAGATCAAGTCAAAATTCACACACCCACCCCCTAAATCATCACTTGTAGCAAAATTCCTAAAAAGTTGTGTTTGGAGGGGTACCTTATGAAGACCCCCCTCCTCCCTCCTTTAAAAGAGTAGGCATGTTTATACCTAATCCCTTAAGAGTAGGAGGGAAAATATATGCCTACTTATAGGTGTAGGATCTCACCCCTTCTTAATTAGTAGGTATAAGATCGTCCTTTAAGATCCCTCCCTTTGTGTGCCTTGTGAGGGGGTGTGAGGGTGGAAGGAGAAGAAGGGGTTTTCTTCCGAGATTTTTCTTCTTACTTGTCGTCTTGGGGCTTCTTGTGACCTTTGCTCGCTCGCTCGCTCGCTCGACCACCTGAATTGTGCGGAGATTATCTTCTCTCTTCTCTTGTCTTTTCTCTTCTGCCGCTGCTGCTCTTGTTGTTATTGTCGTTGCAAAATTCGTCATTGTCTTCCTTGGTTGCGGAAGGGAGTTTCATTAAACTGGATTTTTGCATATCATGAGATCATCACAACATTTAGTGATGCTGTTTTCTTTTGTTTCCTAGATTCTGTTTTCGAGGAGTAAGTTCCTTCCGGTAACCCACTCTTCTTCTTCTTCTTCTTCTTTATGATGTTCTGCTCTATGTATCCTTTCTCTGGATTGCTTTGGTTTGAAGAAGTTGTTGTTTTTGTTGTTTTTGCTTCTTCTTCTTCTCTTTTGGGTTTTTGGGTTGTGTAGGATTTATTCAACAAACCCGGAATTTTGTTGCAGGTGGGTATTGTAGAGAAGAATTAGGCATTGTGATCTTTGTTGAAGCGGGTGCAATTTGGAGCCATGGACGGCGGTGAACAGGGGACGAAGAGGAATGAGCCTTCTTCTCCTCGTGTGCAACACCTGTTTGTGATGCGACATGGGGAGAGACTGGATGATGCAGATCCCTCCTGGGTGCCCAGAACGGACCGACCCTGGGATCCGCCCCTAACAGAAAGAGGCAAACAGCAGGCGTGGGAAGTGGGCAAGAGCTTGCGCGCTGAAGGATGGGGAATCACACGCGTTGTGGTGTCGCCATTCTTGCGTTGCGTACAAACCGCTGCACAAGTCGTCACAGCCCTATGTTTGGTTGATGATGATGATTCCAGCCAACATGCTGCTGCTTCTGAAAGCAGCCAGGACGCTGTCATCGATCCCTCCAAGGTTAAGGTCAGCGCATCATCATGATGATGTTCTCTCTCTCTCTCTCTCTCTCTCTCTCTGTGTTTTTTTCTCCACAATTATCAAAACTACTTCTCCAAATACTCTTGAGATTTGATGGGTGGGTTGGGATGGATTGCACCATCACAGGTATCCATAGATTATGGCTTGTCAGAGCTTATGAATGGGAAGGCGATCAGGAATCCTCCGAGGGGACTGGTGGATTCATCAACAGAATTGCATTGGACTGTGCCATTGGAGGAGCTGCATGCCCTACTCCCAACTGGCTCTCTTGACAATTCGGTGCAGCCAACATTGTCTGCTGTGCGCATTTTTACACCCTTCCTTCCTTGTGTCACTTACCCACCCTTCTGAATTGTTGCAATAACATTCCTTCCTTCTCACATTCGGGTCTGTCGTGCATCTGCAGGTGTCATTGTCATAGCTTGTACCTACCTATAGGTACAAGCTATGACAATGATATCTGGAACAAGGAGAAGAGTGCTGCAAGGATGATGGAAATGGTGTGGGTTACCTTGTGTAATCAATCAACTCTTTCTTTTCTTGCAGGTGCCTGCATGGGGGGAGACAACAAGTGCTGGCCACCAGCGATACAGTGATACCTTTCAATCAATTGCTGACAAGTTCTCAGAAGAAAATGTCTTGTGTATCTCACATGGTAAGATTGTCTGCTGCAGGTGTCATTCATTCTTCCTGATGAAACCAATTTGTGCTCTTCTGCTGCTTCATCATCTTTATGCATCAAGGTGGTGTCTCCTGGAAACTTGGAAAGATTGTGTTCTGAGCAGGAGACCCAAAATGTTGACTAGTGATTTGCATCTCTAACCTTCCCTTTCATCAAGCTTTGGACAGAATTGGTGTCCATCTGAGATGTAGTAGCTATGTTGGGGGGTGCAGGTGAAGGGGTGGGTGTTTCAGTGATGAAACTATTGCCAGGAGTAGTTGTATACGGGGTGAGATATTGTGCGTACACACAGGCCCAGCGAACAATTCACAGCCACTCACGAATTGATGGGTTAAGAGCAGGAGACTGGGAGCTTCTTACTGAACCAGGCCCAGCATCAGGGTTGCTCTATGACACTTTCACTGATTAGTGTTCATTTGGCATCCACAGTCTGACAGACAATCTTAGCTTCACCCATAAGTCTTTCCAACTATCGTGGGTCTCTCAGTGCATGACCAGGATAGTGGATGCAGGGCAGATTTGTCAGATGATAGCCAGGATTGGTAAGGGGCTTTATGTATTTATTTTTGCATTTGGTGTCTGCTTCACACCAAACCACTTCATCTCTGTTTATGTTAGGAGCAGATATGTATTTAACCACCCAATTAACTGTAATCATGAGTTATTGTTTCTGCATTTCAAAAAAACCAATTGCTGGCTAGCCAATTGAAGCCGGAAGTTGGGTTATTTCACACAGTAATCAACAATGTGCAAAAATGGTTGTCTGCTGAAGTTTTCTCCACCATATGGTTGCAAATTCATAAAACCCCACATCCCCTATTTGGATACAGTGCCACACAGTTTCCACTTGTATGCAGAAGATCCTTGCATGATGATAACCATTCCGTGTGGCAAGGCACTGGGGCCAATTACCATTGCAAGTGCAAAGGAGATGGTCGTCTTGAGTCTATCCACTGCACCTGAATGATCTTAGCTGCCTGCCAAGTTCCATTTCTACACTCCTCTGCTAGACATCTCCAATTTATCTATGATGGTCTTACGTTCAATTGACATGATCGTAGCTGCTAGGGTGTGTTACAAGCTTTCACACTGAACTTACAAAGTCATCAATCACTTGTCCAGCCATTGTTTTGTTGGATGCTGGTATATGGAATCCCAAGAGAGGGAAAGTGCTTGCCTAAAGCCCTGCTTCAGAATCAAGGGGGATTGATTTCACCTTCCAATCTTGTGATATAACCAGCTGCTGACCAGTTTTCAGTGCAAAGGTAGGAGGACTGTGTGCACCTGACTAATTTGGGAGGAAGTTCAGATGTTTTCTCTACTGTACATTGACAACACACCTCCAAGAAATGTTTTGACCTAATTCATTGATTGAAGCTATTGTCAGTACCTCAGCTACACTCTGATGATTGCACTACATACAACTCCCCAAAAAGAAGCTTGCCATTGTACAGCACCTTAGAGATCCTCCTTCAGACCCAGATCAGCTTGCAAGCTCTCATCATCTTCAAAAAGCTCCATGAAGCGTGCTTGATGGGCTTCATGTTGTTTGCGCCGCCAGTACATGTATGCAAGAAGTGCAAGGCCAGTCACAACCAGGGTTGCAGCTGCCAATACCAGTAAAATCAACAAAAGGAATGACTTGCGTTTTGCATGAGGTGGATCATACAGGTCTTCATCTTCACTTTCATACATCCCTGCAATACACACACATCAATCATGTTCCTCTTCTCCTGCACATCTGTCTGTATTCATCATAACAGGAGACACAAGCATATAATCCTGTAACTAATTCCAGCCTCAGTGTGCAATAACCAAACCGGCAATCAGAGTTCTGAAAGAAAAGAAGAGCAAGCAAAGAAGAGCAATGAAAGAAAGAGTGACAGAAAAATTAAACCAGTACATACACCCAAAACAAATGTCTGCCTTACACTGTTGTGGACTACTGCAACCGGGACACACAAATGTGGCATTGAACTCATCTTTGTTGAAATGGATATATCGGCCATCAGGTTCAAGAGTGAATTCAGTGGGGCAGAGCTCCCACTCATCAAATCTGTCATCATACTTCAGCTTATCCTCTTCATAAAACCCACATCGCTTGCACTTTGCACCTTCCAGAAATGTCAGTGGCTGCCATCCAAAAACCAGGCAACAATGTCACTGCATTGTCCACATAAAAGTCTCCTTCATTGCCAGAAGAAGATTGACTGCCCCACAGCAAGCAAGTGAAGGAAGCGAGGAAGTGAGCAAGTGAGGAAGAAAGCAAGCCAGCCAGCAAACAAGGAAAGAAGTGAGCCAGGCCTCAAAAGCAGTAGCTATTGTGTTGAGGATCAAAGGTAAAAATCAATCTGCTGCCGCCACACCTGCCAAGACTCCTGGCCGATAAAATCATACACAAAATCCTTCTGAATCACATCTGGAAGATACACTTTCTGCTCCCCCAGGCATTGGAAATACACAGTGGGTTGCCCAAACCACTCATGTGTGCGGTAAAGTACAAGTGATGCCAGTCTCACATCTCCATCTGCTACAACTCCTGGAAACAAAAGCATCCCAACATTGCTGATATACTACTGTTGCAATTCCCCCCTCCCCCCATCATCTGCAAATTCCTTTTTGCTAGAGCACGATTCTACAAGAAGCTTCGGGGCGGAAAAAAAAAAGCCAAAAGCTCAAACTATCGAAACCTCTCTCTCCTCAAATGCAAAGATGAAAGGAGCAGCAGCAGAAAACCCTAAAAAGTCATTGTAAGAGAACGTGAGAGAGAAGACAAGAGAGAGAGAGAGAGAAAGATGGTATACCTGCAGCTGAAAGGAGCAACAAGAGAGCAACACAAATCCATCTGAGCTTTCCTGTTCCCATCCATGATGATGATTCAAAACCCCAAGTCGTCTCTGCAAAGCTTTCCCCCATCTTTCTCATGACTTCTCTACAGCACCAACGATCATTGCTAGCTTGCTGCCTCTCAGCCGTCACCAAATCTCCAAATCAGAACACACAAAGACCATACAACAGCAGCAGCATCACAACAACAACACCAACAACTTAGGTCGACGACCGTCGAGAGAGAGGGAGAGCAGCTAGCTACTATATTAATCTTCTCTGATAGTGTTGCTGTGTTGTGCTGAAAGTTGCGCCATCTTTCGTCTCATGGCATTGATTGCGGTGTGGGTCCCATCATCATCACTGCCACGAGGAAGTAAGGAAGGAAGGAAGGATCCCATTTGCCTGTGCAGCTCAAACCGAAACTGCTCTTTTCTTCATCAAAGCATCTGCTGCAAAAGCTGAGATTCTTGTAGGTTTGAAGTCTGAATTCCTGCCTGGATTTCATCATGGCAGAAGAAGAAGAAGAAGAGGGAAGAAGAGTGATGAGAGTGTGGCAAAGAGGGGGTTTTTGCGAGAGGGGTTTTTTGTTGTTCATTGGGGTTTGTTGTTTTTCTTTCACCAGACGAGGAGACTTTGAAGAAGAAGAAGATGAAGAGAAATCAAGTGAAGACAGGAGGACAAACAATGCTTGCAGAAAGAATGGCTTCCACAAAGAAGATTGCTGCAACAAATTATTCTTGCTGGTATGGAGAGAGAGAGAGAGAGAGAGAGAGATTTAAGAATTCACACCATGAGAATCAATCACCCAACTCTACTCTATTCTTCCATTTTTTTTTCCAGTTTTCCATGGCTTCCGAGATCTGATCCATTCTTGTTGCCTGACTGGCATAGGTACATACTCTCTGTGTCTGATTATTTTCTTGCTGAAGAACACCTCAAAGATCTGCTGAAAGTTGTTGCCTGCACCAGAAGAAGAAGAAGAAGAAGATGATGATGATGATGATGAGCCACTGCAAACCACAAATGTACACACATGTGAAATAATTTTTGGGGGGCAGCAGCGTGCAATTGTAATCATGGATGCCAATGATGATGTTGCAAGCCCATCTTGTAATGAGCATGATGGCGCATAGCATAAGCACCCACTGCCACCAGCAAACTGAGTACAAACATTTACCTGCAAAATCTGATTGCAAAGGACTTCACTCATGTTGCATTTCAAGGACTTGCTCTTGCATTTCAATTTCTGATGACAACACCAGCTCAATTGCTCAAAATGCTTCAAACCAAATGGGAGAATTCAGCATGATGTACACAAGCTGCTATTAAGATTGAAATGCCTCTCTCTCAACAACAGAGACAAAAGATCAACCCCGGCCCACCCCTCCCCCCACTATAACAACAGCAACTGCAGGTAGAGAGAGATATGTATACTACATTTCAGAAGAATTTTTCTCAATAGAACAACCTGAAACCTAGATTCTATTGCTCTTCAAGCTGAATTTATGATCTTACAGATTTTTTACATTCTTTTTATGCTGAAGTTGCAAAAAATCTCAATTGTTTTAACTCCCTAACTTTCTGCCCGGCGCTTTGTGGACTCAGCATTCGCCTGCAACAATTGACATATGCAATCAAGTCAGCAGCGCTTGCACAAACTGCAGTCTTCAGGTACATGGATTTTTGTATGTATGTAAATGTTAATCCCCTTCCAAATTCCAAAATGAAAAAACAGAAATTCAGGAAGCTTGTTTTCTATTTTTTTGGGTTGGTAAATTCACCGTTGCTATAATTTTGTCAAAAGCATCAAGACCATTGTTGTCAATAAAGTCTGCAACTGATGCACGTGCTTGGGGACTCAATGATGACAAAAACTTGCGTTCGCTGTCTGTGAGCTGCTGCTTCTTGTCAACAACATTGGCTGCTGACTTGTAAAAGTAGGGTCTAACATAGTGCTCATAGATGATTGTCGCTCCCCGAAACTGAGGCAATACCAACCATGCTGCAATTGCCAACTTGATTGTTGACCACAATGGAATCCTGGTGCAGGTAGTACACATACACACACACAGTTTCACAAGATTATGGTGTCCCGCATATGGAGAAGCAGGGCAAGAGGGGAAGAGTATTCAGAAAGCTCTCTTCCAAGAATTCCTTTCAAACCTTCTTGTTGCACATTTGTCATATCAACATATAATCAATCCTTTTTTCCTCCTGGTTTTTTTCATAGATCCATGATTCAGAAAAGGCAGAAAAATTTCTCAAAAGGCACCAGATTGTTGAAGCTTGCAAAGGAGGAACTGGTCAAAGTAAATGTCACAATTGAGGAAATTCAGCATTTTGGTGAAGTCAAGGTTTTCACCAACCATGGAACCGCTGGCTACCCAGTTTTGTGAAATCAAAGGCACAAAGAGAACTCAAGGGGAAAAACAAATAGCATTCAAATCAACGGCACTCCCAACTTTTCAAACTGAGTATATTATTATTATCCCAAACAAATCTAATCAGCAAGTGTAGAATTTTGTACAAAATCTGTCACAGATTCATAATTGGCTTTCAAAGGAAAAAATGTAAGGTGATTGAGAAAATTATGTGTAGTCGTGGTACCATGCAAAGACAGGCGCAGCACCCAACTCCAACAGGGTGATGAAAGAGTAGAGGACCCAATAGGTGAGCCATTGCTGATCATCTTCCTTGAAAGGGCTCTCAATTGCTTTGATCGATGCATACCTGCACATAATAATCATCAGGCCATGACCCCACAAATATGAGGACTTGTCCAATTTTTGGGTTCCGCTCACATATGATGATTATCAGCACCTTGAAGAAGCAAAAATAGCGGGATAAGAGCAATTAGTGATCAAAGAAGAACCAAAGGTGAAACAAAAAAACAAAACAAAAACAAAAACAGAACAAACAACCCAAAAACAAAAACAAAACAGAACGGAGCACTTGGTGAATCTAATTCCCTAATCAAGAGGAGATTATGAAGAGCCAAAATTGCATAACATGCATATGATCTCAACAAAAGATGCAACTGTGCAATTTCTTTCACTGAATCTAACAATTTGAAAACTCGAACCAGAGTGAGATAACTTACAAAGGGTATAGCAGCATCACAACTGGCCTGCAGACAAACAACAAAGAGCCCAACAATCAATCCCATAATCAGAATTCACCTATCAGACCACACCAAAAAAGAACAAATTCTTTTGGGAGCTCCATTAATATTAACTTCAAGCTTCCACAAGTGCTACTAACTTATGAGAGAGAGAGAGAGAGAAAGAGAGAGAGAGAAACAAGAGATGTAGCACAACAAGATTAAACCTTGCAGAATGCTTTGATAGAATACAATATAATCAGCTAAGAAATTCAATCAATCCCCTCCCCCTGCCAACAAAACTAAAATTCAGAAATTCATCAAACTCAAAAGAAGAACACCTTAGCAATTCACATGTTGGTTTTAGCTCTAGAAAAAAATACATATATATATTACCCTGCCAGTCCATTGATCCTGAGTGCCAAACTCCAAAACCAACCCATTTTTTGCTTCTTTGCAGCAGCAGCAGCGGCAGCAGGAGCTGGACCTCCTGTTTGTTTGTTTTTCTTCTCAGCTTACTGTCCTTGTTCTCCTCCTCCTCCTCCTCCTCCCCTCTTCTTCTCCTTCTTCTTCTTCCGCAAGACCAAAAACTTCTTTCCTCCTGATCTTTCAAACCAGCTACACCCAAGTTCTCCTCTTTTTTTTTCCCCTCCACGCCAGAGTAGGTACTACAACAGCAGTGGACTTTCTTCTTCCTCCTCCTCCACAAGTATCAAAACACGAAATTCTGAGCTACACCAAAAGTGTAAGATTCTTGAGGTAGACCTTCTTCACCAAATTCACAAATTAGAAACATATTTCCACCCCAAAAAAGAAAAAAGAAAAAGTGGCCACAACCCAACACACAAAACAAGACAAGTGTTCCACAGAATCTCTATTGCCGAGATAGAGCAAGCGGAAATCGTGCATGGACGGCACGAGACGATCCTCCCCACCTGGCAAAGAAAAAACCTGATATCGCGGATTCCAATCTCTACCATTTGAGGAAAGTAATTCCTTCGTGAGTGGATCGAGGATTTTGTTTCTTGGGTGCTAATCAATTGCATTACCAGTAATGATCGCTCACAGAATCGCTCGCCATGAATGCTGCAAAAAAAGTTTGACTTGTAGTTGAAACTCAATGGCAGCTTGGATTTCAACTGCAAAGATGAAGCGATGATGATGCATGCCGGCTGTTGAAGAATGTGAGAACAAATCCAAATTCGAATCTCAATTCTCATTTGTTGAAGAATCTGAGCAGAATTCCAAATTCTGTTCTCACTCACTCACTCATCATTTGTTGAAGAATCTGAGCACAAGAAATCCAAAATTCTACTCTCACTCATTCAACCTTTGTTGAAGAATCTGAGCACAAATCCAAATTCTAATCTCACTCATGCACAAACCCAAATTCCAACCTTCGACACCCATCATGATCTGTTCAAGAATCCAAGAATCTGAGCAGAAATCCAAATTTTAATTTCACACTTACTTACTCATCATTTGTTCAAGAATCTGAGCAGAAGAAATCCAAATTTCTGATCTCACTTATTCAACTCAACACTGAATGAAATCTGCTAATTGTTCCCAATTTCTATGTCAAATCTGCTTAAACCCCTGAGGGAAAATTGTAGAGAGATTTTGGGTATTAGACTTTGATAGATCTCAAAAGACAATTACTTCCATAAATGTGGTTTTTTTTCCATTTCAAACTCAACTTTGACAACTCTCAAAAGACATTTTTCTGAATGTTTCCATATCAATGTCAACTTTGACAACTCTCAAAACAAAATTTCTTCAAATGTTTCCATTTGCATTTGGAATGTCAACTTTGCTTAAACCCCACGCGCATTTGCTTAAACCCTTCAACAAGAACAACAATTCTAGTTTGTTATTGAGCTCTTCACAATCTCGATCAAAACAAAGCATTAAGAAGAATTTAAAAATGTGTCAAGATAGCTTGTGATCAAATTCAAAAATTGGACAAATTCTTTTCTTCAAACACGATTGACGAAGTACTAATTAAATACACCAAATGTTTGAAAACACACACAATCGTGCGTGGAACAAGGGTTAATACACTCATTACATATTTCACTTGTGTCAAGAACAATTGTATAACATGTAAAGGAAATCTTTGTATTGCGATTAACATATGTACAATGATTGTCCCTAGTGTTTATTTTCAATTTTTTGATCTTGCAAAAGTGATGATTTTTTTTTGCTTAAAAAACACATTTTACATTGAATTTAATAGTGTTGGGCAATTGAAACTTTTTGTGAGAACTTGCGAGGTCTGGTTCTTAGTTTGAAAATTAGGTGATAATTGACCCTATTCTTTCTCTTCACAACATTCAATTTCCAAATACCCAACAAGGGTATCAATTTTTATTTTTATTTTTTTCCTTTTAAACTGGTTCTGATTCAGTTGGTTCTCTAAATTTTAATCATAGTTGGGTCTCCAGTATCTACAAACAATTGTCAAAAATCAGATTTTTTTAATAAGAAAAAGTAATGATTTTTATTTTTATTTTTATTTTTTCCATTTTCATTCAAAAAACTACAATGAAATTTTAAAAATAGAAAGAAATTAAGTAATTATTGACTACTTTGCTCAAAATATCACCCCTGAAAGAATTAATTATAATTTTCATAATATCATCCCTTTTGATTCCCGTATTATTTTTGAATCTACTTATATCTCAATTAACTCCACTAAATTAAAAGGAGACCCACAATCAACTCAAGAATCATTAGGTTAAGTTTTACTCATAAATATTATTTTTTGAACTTTTACAATTGTAAAAAACATCTCCTTAAATTAATAAGTATTCTAACAAGAGAAAAAAATATCTTTGTTTCACAATACTTTGGATTTTATGAGCAAGAAAATTTTACAATTTGAAATAGCGATAATTTTTTTAATTAAAATATTTACTTATATAAACCATTAAAGGGTACATATGAAAAGTTGCAAACACCTCTTGAGTTCAAAAGAAAATAATTTTAATAAAATAACTAACTACATTCATCCAAATTCCACATTTCATCACTCTCATTGAATTCATAGATGCTCTACAAGAGTTTTAGAAGGTTTCACAGTTGAATCATTCTTCATGCAAAAGCAATTTCTTTTCCTTCTTATTTGTTTGATGAACTTGTTTCTCCTTAACAAAATGTTTTGATGTTAATAAGGTGATAAGTTGCATCCACACTCCCACTAAGGCAAATTACTTGTTTTTATCTTGAGTTCAAAATTATATACAAATCATGTATGTTTTCTTTTGGAATTATTTTAGTATGAATGTTTGATATCATAATTTCAAAGTATGTATTTCCTTTCAACTTGTAAACCAATTATAAATTGAAGTGGGCCTTGATCCGTTAGCTCATATTTATCACTCAATAACCTTTTGTATTTTTGATTCCCTTCTTTCTTCTTGTCACTTATGACCAAACTATGATTAACATAAAGTGTTATGATTATGAAGTTATGTTTGTTTGTATTCACTTTGTTTACTTGAAAGCCAAGACTTACTAATAAGAATTAGTAGGCCTCTACCAACTATTTTGGAATAACACTTGACCACCAATCTTGTTTTATAACAATCAATGAATCCATTTACTACTTTAAGCCTCAATTTGAAAACCCATTCACAACCAATAGGCCTTCTATCCTCCAACACTTTGAAATTAATGACCATGTGTCATTTTTTATCAAAGAATTATACTCTTGTTGGATACATTCCAACCATTGAATGCAATCAATTCTTTATTTAGCCTCTTCAGGACCTATACAATATTTAGAAGTTATTTTTATTGCAATAAAGGCTTTAACAAATGCTAAATATTCGTTTACAACTTGTTCGACATTGCTTTTCAGTTTTGAAGTAGGTTTAATTTTAAATACATTTTGACTTCCTTCTTTCGAAAGTTGATTCACCAAAAGATGTAACATTTTTTTCATATCCATTTGTTGATTATCAATGTCATCATAAAATCCATACATTATATTATCACCATCTAAATGTAATTCATTGTCAATGGTGTAGTTAATATTTTCATCTAAGCTTTTTGTAATGCTTTCATTATTTTCACTTTCAACTTCATGTGATGGAGTCATTGGTGGTAGGCACAACACTTAGCAATGGGATGAGTGGTAATGTACATCCTCAACATCCTTACACAATACATATCTAACACTAGTTTTGTACATTGGCAAGAAATCAAATATGTATTTCATGAAAGTATGGGAATGGTGCTATTTTATTATTGTACATGGGATTTGTTGGGCAACCAACTTTGTTAAATTTCTTGTCAATTTCCATAGGTGTAGAAAATGGTTTAGAATTGACCATTTTTTTAACATTGTCATATCGTAATCTAAAGATATATGGCTCAATAAAAAAAATCCAATTGTTATTGTGGTTGCATCCAATTTGATTTCCAAGACAATAATGAATGGAGCTTTCATCATGACCATCTCAAATTTGTGAAGCAAGATAATCTTTAATTCAAATATGTTAGCAAGATTTTTACTAACATACAGAATCATCCACATAAATTGGACATCACCATTGTATTTGTGTTGAGCATAAATACTCAAATTAGTTATAGTTTTTGTAGAACCTTGAAAAAATAAGTAAGCATGAGAAGATGCAGGAGAAGATTAATGTAAACCATATATCACTCTATGTAACTTACACACCAAATGTGAATTAGTAGTTCATCTTTTAGGCTTTCAATAACATCCATATAAATGTCCTCCTCGATATAGATTAAAAAAATTTAAATGGATCTTAATGTTGAGTTACGTTGTGTTGCACTAACAAATCCAATATAACAATTATCCAAATTTATAATTAGGGAAAATGTTTCTATAAAATTGAAACTTGACACTTGAGAGAAGCCATGTGCAACCAAATGTGCTTTGCATTTATTGATTGTACTTTGGTCTTAGTTATAAAGACTTCAACACCTTGCAAAGTGCAAGGTTGAATGGACGGAATAAAAAGTCCCATGCAACTCCATTTGGGTAGCATTTCCTTTGTAAAGTTGTTGAGCATTAATATGACTAGTTGTTTTGGCATCAACCATCCATTGATTTCAAACAATTTTTTTCCACCTATGATCAAACCACCTTAAAAATCACTATTTTGTACACATGTGCACAAATCTAAAATAAAACTTATATATTTTTCAAAATGATATGGACTTTGTAAAAATCATTTTTTTTTAATGACAAAAAAAGTTCATAAACAATAACATACAATTAACACATGGTGTGAAATCTTTGAAGTTTCTTTTCATTGATATATTATCTGATTAAATTTGAATCTGTAACAACCATAGTAATGGTTGAATCATTTTAAAACCAATTGTATTTTTGTTAACTATATAGTCCCTAATGTTCACTTTAAATGTCCATAGCTTTTTAAAATTTAGGCATTGAAAAAACCTACATCATAAAGATATTCAAATTAATAACCTCAAATTAAATCCTTAAATTAATAACTCCAATATTTAAAATGCATTAACCCCATTTGAACCACATTCATTTTACAAAATATGTCTTCATTATATCCATTTTGGTCCATTCAACCTTGCATTGGCCAAATGGAGGGTTATTATCTTTCATCCTAAGGATAAAATGGTGAACTCCCAAGTTTTGATTATGTTAAGATTGGCAAATTCAACTACCATAATTGCTTGCCATTCACAAATGTCAAGCTTTAATAAAATTTTCATGATGGTAAGGGGATCATCCAAATTGTCATGTGTACTCAAAGTAATATGTGTATAGTAGCAATGAATATTTAATTTGTGGGGTTTCTTACCCTTGATGGATTTAATTAGCCAAGATGGTGACTTTGTTTGCATTTTTTGGTCTTACACATGGAATCTTAAAGATGGAGAAACATGTGAGAAATGACTTTTGGTTCTTATGAGATGGGATAAGGTTCCACATCCAATGATAATTAGGTGAAAAGATCCAAATTTTCTTTAGGTGCAAACATTGGTAGACTAACAACTTTCACATGTTGAATACTAAAAATTGACTACTAAAATGGTGGGTTTTGTTGCTGGTTATGAACTGTAAATTCTAGACCAAGAAAAGTTGTAAGTGCAACTTGGGAAGGAGGTAAGTTTGAAAATCCTCTTTTGCCAAATTGAAGTGTTTGAAGTTGGAATATCATGTGTACCATTACAACTTAAAAAACCTTGGATCTAGTTCATAATTTGCTTTAAGTACATCAAATGAAGGTTCTATGTGTGAAAATTAAAAAAAACTCTACACAGAATTGACAAATATTTGGAAATGATTATTCTTTTATAATACAATTTTGCATGAAAATACAAGCTTTTGATTCATTAAAATGTCTAAGAACTATACACCTTTGGGTGTGGGAATCAAGTTTGTGTGTGTGGTATATTATGAACATGAACAAAAGTTCAACAATTAAACATTTGTTTAAAGAAGATAAATTTGGTTTAGTGCCAAACCAAACTTCAATAGGTGTTTGATTTGATAAAGTTTTAGTAGAATTACAATTTTATAAATAATTGGCAATTAGCAAAGCTTTTCCCCATAAAGGGTTGGTTGCTATGAATGAACATCAAAAAATTTGCACCAATCAATGTACAATTATCTTTCAGAAACATTGTTTTGATGGGATGTATCAATCACAACAAATTGTCATTTGATACATTGAATATAATAATGGAATTGGACTTATATTTGTTATTGTTGTTGCATATTAAAATTTTGACCTTGGTGTGAGGAAGATAAATTATATAGTTATGTTTCGTTGATAGTACATGTCAAGTCAACAAAAAGTAATAACAAAACCCATCATGAAGTTATTATACATTTAATTTTTTTACTTTAATGATAAATAAATTATATATATACATTAATTTTAAATTACACGTTGTAAAAGTAGGTTTTAAATAGATTTTTAAAAATGCAAGTAGCTTTTGAAATCTATTTTTTGCAACACTCACTTGTTTCAAGCATGTGTCAAATATGTTCTAGCATTTAGAGATTTTTTTAAAAAAATGTTGTACTTGAATATGTATTGAATTTTATATCATAATGTATCACATATTTATCTTTTAATTTTTTTAATAAAAAATGATTTTGAACACCAATTGAGTATAAAATTTGATGAACTTTAGTATAATAAAAGTGAGTAACAAGTATGTTTGAAATTGACCACCAAATTTTTTTTTCAAACCTACTTTTACCCTAATGAAAAGCCACAAGTACATTTTAGGACCCTGTTAATTTAAAAAGTAAAAAATTGCAATATTTCATCTATTTACAACATATTTAAAGGCTATAAAGTAAATTATGAACTTTGCTTGAATTTCAAAAAAATATTAAACCTATTTTAAATATATAGTATTTATTTAAAGTTTTAACAAAGTTGAAAACAATGTGCATATTAATCATTGAACTAAATAATATTTTTAAATTCAATATATCAAAGTCGATTTGATAATTATTTTTCATTTATGCTGCAAGGAGCATGAACAGTCTAATTTACCATGTTTGGACTGGATGGTCAAACTAAGGAAATCTCAAATGTACTACATGTATGAATATTAAGAAAATTTTGTTATCCATTAAGATACTAGGTCAACAAGGGGAATTAAAATTTTAATTAAAAATGGCCAATGTGTTTTAAGAAATGCAAATGGCTATCACATTACTACATGCAATGTGGAGGCAAACCTTTACAAGTTAGGAATTATAAACAAATAAACGATTAATTTTTATCATAAAACCAATTATAATTATTGTTAATAAAACAAACATGTGACATTGAAATTTAGGACATATTAATGAAAATAGATTAGAACAAATCAAAATGGTGGGAAATGGTATGAATACATGTAATGAAAAAGATTTGTCATTGGGTGAATCTTGTGTTAAAGGAAAACAACATAGGATGTTCCCAAAAGGGCCAACCACTCGAGTTATTAAAATGTTAGAATTGATTCATAATGATATATGTGGACCACTAAACCCCCCAACACACATTAGAAATCAATATTTTATAACATTCATAAACAAAAAATCAAGATATACTATGAATTTTTGAAATACAAGTTTGAAGCTTTAACAAAATTCAAACTTTATAAAGAAATGTGGAAATCATGTGAATATCCAGACAGATAAACATAATAAAATTTTGAGTTTTAATAGTGGGGGAGGGGTATAAATCTAATGAATTTCTTAGTTTTTGTCAAACTCATGGTATTAAATAAATAAAAAAACATTGATTGGGGGTGTTTAAAATATGTTATTTCAATCTAACTTTATAAATGTCTAGGGGGGGAGGGATTATAAAATACGGTGAAAACATATTAAAGGTGAACCACTTTTATTCAAAAAAGGTGATGTATAACAAGTATTATAATATGTAGTAAGTTAAAATCATTTTGAATCAAAGTTAATTTTGATCCAGTGGTTAGATCAAGAGGATTGGATAAAATCAATGTAGATAGAATATATAGCTTACAATTTTTCAATGACCATAGGGCCTCATGTTTATATTTCATGAAACATTACCAAACAAAAGGAAATTGAAAAAATAATGCAATGTCCATTTATAAAATCTCCCACTCTTTGATATGGCGGTGGTTTTTTCTTAAATATATATATTATTATGCATTCATGCTAAACTAATGCAAAAAAACATAAATTTTGAATGGAATTTCATCCAAAAATTTTAACTTTCTAAATTTTAAAAAATTTAATTGATGTCTATCAATTTCATACACAAATAAAAAAATTCGCCCAAGCATTCCATCCACAACCTTAATTTTGAAATATATATTCAAAATTTCAAATTTTGTGATGAGTATTATTTTGTCACAAATATATTTCATATGTTCAAATTTTTTAATGTTTGTTGGATTTTTCAAAATAATTGATTGGATTAATTCTAAAGCTAATCATATAAAGTTAAAACAAGCAAAAAAATCCAAGATGTGACATCCATACATTACTAAAAAACTAATCGCAGAAAGATTAGATTTGTGACTATAATTTTTGGGGGGATTAATGTGCATTCACCCAAAAAAAAATCTCCAAAATAGGAGTCCCATAAAGGCTTTGTATTTGAACAAATCACACCTTCTCAATTGTGAACTAGTGTCAAACTTAAAATTATTTGGTTGTCAAGCTTTTGAGTGAATTTAGAAATTTCACTATACCAAATTAAAATTACATAACATTGAATGTATATTTTTGGGACATAGTGATGAATCAAAAGCTTATAAGGTGATGAAATAAGGGACATTTTTTTTTTCTATAGATGTATTCCATGAAGAATATATTTTCCAATAAAAGCCACATGAACCATTAGAAGATATTGACAATGAAGATCTTTTGGATTTAACATTATTTAAAACTCACACAAAATCTTCCTCGAATTCTTCGTTTACTATGCCACCACCTTCACAAACTACAATGCATGTTCATGTACCAATTGTTGCCTCTCCACCCAAGTCCTTCTCTTAACAATCATAATTTGACTTCATTAAACCCATTGCCAACAATTGACTTTTAACAACGTATGTTGACATAACAAAAAAACATTTCTTGTGTTGATATAGGTGTAGATCCTAGGTCCCAACTACTTCCATTAGTAGAAGCACACATTAATTCACCTTCTTCATCCATTACATTTTAAACCTAAAATTCTTAAGAAAATCACACTTGGACTTTCACATCCTACTAGCAAATAGAAAGGTTGTTATTCATAAATGGATATTTAAAGTGAAATATACACTAATTGGAGATATTCATACATATAAAGCTAGACTAGTTGTTGAAGGATTTAATCAAATTTCTAAAGTGGATAATCATGACACCTACTCACCGATTACTGATTTTAATTAAATTAGAGTTTTATTTGCATTAACTGTGTGCAATATAATTAAAAAATTCATCAACTAGTTGTTAAGACTATTCTTTTGAATGGCATATTAAAAGAAAACATTTATATGGAGATTCCAAAAGGATTGCACAATAAGTCATCAAAAAATTGAATGTGTAAATTGCATAAATTTCTTAATGACTTACACCAATGTCCTAGAACTTCGTATCTACATTTAAGTTCCATATTTAGTTCAAAACAATTTCCATCACACATGACCTTATTCAACATAAATATATAAAGATGGAACTAATCCCTTGGTGGGATAGTCCAATGAACAATAGATGGTATGCAAAAGAAAAAAAAATCAACCCTAGATGGGAATCTAGAAAGAAAATAAACAAATTAGAAAAACGAAGAAGGAAATTAAATGAAAAGGAGAAACATAAAAGAAATAGAGATAGGGCTCTCAAATAGAAAGAGAGATTCCCTCTCCTCTTGAAATCCCCACAAAAACTCCATGAAAATGGTTGGTTTTCCCTTTCTCCAAATCCTTTGTTAAATTAACTCTTATCTTCTAGCTAATTAGTTAGCCAACTATCACTTTTTAGAAGGTTAGGTGGTTGATTTCTTGTCTATCTTTCTTAAAAATTATTTGGATTAGTGACCATCACCTTCAAAAATGGAGATAGTAGATAAGTCTCCTATTGGTAATAAAAAAAATAATTATGCTACCCCTCTAATTACATTAGCCCTTAGATGAAAAGTAAAAGACTAATTATCCTCCCTTCATAAGTTGGTTATTCCAAATTTCATGAAAAAAAAACATTATTGTATTACATTTCCATAACATGTAACATTATTATGGAAATGTAATACAATAATGTTTTTTTTACACCAACCTCCATTGGGACATTACATTGAAGTTTTATTGAAAATAGCACTGTCTTGTGAATTTTAGAGACAAAAAGAAAAATGGCCTAGGTAATCCTTATTTTCAACTGGTAAGAATCCTGTCAAGACCTGTTGGAACCAGTGTTGGCTGGGTTCGGGTTTTTTGCCCAGTTCGGGTCTAGGTCCGGGTCTAGGTCCGGGTCTAAGAACCGGACCCATTGAGTTTACATGGAACAAGGCCCGCCATGGAACTTGACTTGTCTGGTCTAAATTAAACTGGACTCGCCATGGAACTGAACCTGTCGAGTCTAAGCTAGACCCCCGCCATGGAACTGAACCTGTCAGGTTTAGATTAAGCCAAACCCACCATGGAACTAGACCTTCCGAGTCTAGATGGAACAAGACCCTAAACCCTAAAACTCAGACCCATAGGGTCTTAAGAATGTTTGGACAAGTTTGGGTCATAGAAGCTAGGACCTTAGTTTAAATAGGAATTAGGGTGTTTGGTTTCTTTGTTTCTATGGTCTTTAACTTTTAGGGTTCATTGTTTGAACCCAAACCTAGCCAACATCGTTCATTTTGCATCTTCTTTCTTTGCTTCTTTTATTGCACATTTTTTTTATTATGTGCCAAACCTTCATGTTTTCAAATGATTCATTTTTAAGTGAGAAGCTACAACATTGGAGAGATTGTTGTTTTACATGCATCTTGAGTAGGTACCATTCTTGAGTGCGTACCGTTTGAAAAAAAAAAAAAAGGTCTATGGCATCAACTTACTTTATATATATATTTCATTTATGGTGATCGAAAACCTCCGTAAGCACTTCATTTTTTATATTTTGTATTTGATTTTTCTTTTTGAAATTTTGCTAG
>Ga0209611_10005949_pt1 | contig 20215 bp, 11 predicted proteins | sample S1TSphgellanicum_3_FD_187693 | JGI IMG/M metagenome (GOLD analysis project Ga0209611, IMG submission 187693) | Host-associated microbial communities from peat moss isolated from Minnesota, USA - S1T2_Fc - Sphagnum magellanicum MG (SPAdes) (version 2) | ecosystem: Host-associated > Plants > Peat...
CTACCCATACAAAACTTTTCTCCTAGCCTCTGAATTGCTAGCTCCTCCGCCGCCATGCGCTCTCCACCGCTTCAAATCATAATTGCAGCACCTCCCCTAACCATAATTGCGCGCCGTCTTCCTCATGCGCGATGAGCCTCCTTGGTCCTCCAGAAGTAGCTGCCATGCATTCCAGCAGTAAATGAGAGTAATGCGCAGCCAAACTAGTGATGGTTGCAAAAATCAGGATCAGAAACAATATAGCTCCATTGTGCGGTGACCCGTTGTTCGGTCACAGTTGCTCTTCCAGTGTACAACATAATAGTGTCTCTCTGTAATTTTTGTTTTTGATTCACAGAAAAGGAATGAGATCAAGAGGCTTGAATAATTTTGGTTTCTTTTAGCACAAGCTTGGCCAACTCAATCCAGAAGCTTGATCCACATTTTGTTATCAATGAGTTGTAGGACAAGCAGAAAATTGATATCATCCTTCATTTTGTTTCTCAACCTTTTAAAAGAAGAAACCAACCCAAAATGCATGTCACATTTCTGAACGATTCTTCCAAGCATCATCACAATGAGATTGAATCCTAATTTGAAAACTAGAGAAAGGAGAGAATGGTGGCCAAGTGTGTAAACATTTGTTATGCATTTTTTAAAAGATTTTTAAACTTATATCTTGCATTCATAAAAACTTTAAGAACTTTCAAAACTTGTTGCAATTAGACATGTATAAATTCTACCATAACTTTTTGATGATGTATACCATAGTAGCCTAACAAGTTTGACAATAAATAATTATGAATAAAGAAATTCATTAACCTTTGAGATACTCTCAAAGTATACCTGTCAAATATCTTTGAAATAAAAAATAAATTATTATTTTTCGTTCCTCAAAGTAAAAATCAAGGTAGTTCTTGATTATAGTTCCTATAATTAGGATGTCATGGTTGAACACGGTTCCTATTCATTAAAATTTGTCATAAGTTTAACAATATTCTCATTGGATTGTCAAATCCATATAATTTTTAAGAATAATGTTATTTTATTAAAATTCTAACAATTCTACCAAAATATTAAGAAAAGTAAATATTCTCCAATAGATTGTTAAACTTGCCAAGTTATTACAATGCCCATTTGGACATATTCAAGGTTGTATATTTCAAAATCTTAATATGGTATACCACATTTGATTTTTAATTGGTTTATGAATAAATGTGATGTTCGGATTAAAAATGGCTTTGCAATTCTTAAAATTTGGTTATGAAAATTTTCAATGCATGTGTTTTGATCAAGCTCCAATGATTATTAATTTGGCATGTTACATTTTTTGTAATTTTTGTTGATTACAAGGTATGCCAAAATTAATCGATGCGATGTCCAAACATAAGATTCTTTCTTGGTTGCATTTGCTAGTTTGTGCATATCAATTCCATATATGAAGGTGAATCAATTAATATTGCAATAAAAATATGCAAGAAATATTATTTACATTATGACTACGATGTAATTGTATTGAATAAACTTTGATTTGGTTGTGCAAAAATGTTAGAGCAAAAGACATTAAACAATAGACATATTATTTATGCATTAAATAAAAAATCCAAACATATCAAATTTAATAAGCACTAGTGTGGCCTGTGCCGTTGGCCCAAAGGGTGAACCCATTAAAAAATAGGGAAACTCAACATGTGAACATTGTTTTGCAATGCATGTATCGATTTTTTGAACAGCCAAATATGAAAGGAAATCATGCTTGAATTGAATGGTAAGCCTTCAAGTGTTACCACGTTCTCAACTGATTTTTCCTTCCAAAACCTAGTTTTTTGGGAATTTATTTGAATTTTCAGCGGCAGAAATCACTTAAAAATCAGTATCTCCCACATTCTGAATCCAAATCTTACCAAATAAATTCCATTAAATCCTGCTCATCAAGATCTTTCCAATAACACCAAAGGCACATTCCAATTCCTCCGAAATTTTCAGCTATGATTTAATTTAATTTTCAGCGAAGAAACCATTCAATGTTCAAGAACTTTTGCACTGCAAGTCCAAACGGCATGGAACCAAGCCGATGCACCCCTTCTCCTCAAGAGCTTTCCAAAGAGACTAAGAATGCAATTTGACACATCCCGGTTCGGTGGATCTCATAAGTACAAAACAAAACAAAACAAACAAAATACCTTCCTTCATAGATAGATATTCATGTTTGTTTTATTATTCAATTGGACATTCATTTAACACAAAAATGTAAACCAAATATCAGTTTTGGATTAAGAATCATGAAGACATTTAGCTCTGAATCTAACATCAATTTTTTGTGTTAACTACAAAGTTTGTTTTTTATTCTCATGTTTAAACCTCAAGTGCAACCAAAAAAGCGAAGAGGAAGGTGGTTTTAACAAAGCCTGCTAATAAGACAAAAGGAAAAATAAATACTACAAAGAAAACAAAACAAGGGAGGAACAAGGAGAATGTATTTGAGATTTTTTGCCCCTTTTCTATCAAGAAAATTTGTGACACTTGTGTGTAATCAGATCAGTAAACGTTGATTATGTGGATTTGACACAAGATTACTTGATAACAAATTATGTTCAACTAATGGAGGCTTTTTTTGAAATATGTTGATTTTTTCCCATGTGTTTTACATGTATCTTTACATTTCCATGTAAGGAAAGAAATTTGAGTTTTTTATATTAAGGTTTTGGAGACATTTTCTCATTTAATATATTACATAAAATGAATTAAGATAAGTATTTTTATGACATACTTTCTTTGTTTTTAAAGGTATGATGATTATTAACCATCAATCTTCATCTTCACTTTTGTGTAATGTTTCATAAGTAGTTGGTGACAATGTTTAAAAGGTTTCAAGATGTACACATTTGTAGGTGTTTAGCTCATTTTGTTGGATGTCCTAATTAGAGACCCAATGTTGAAGATGGAAAACAAGCAACCTCCTAAGCTCATAGAATGTTCCCTCAAGAATTTGCTAAAAATGAAAACATACAATCCAACTTTCAAATTTCTAGGGCACTTTTTAAGTTGATGGGGTGTTGGTTTGTTTGTTCCTTAGAAAGACAAGGCCCACAAACAACATTTGAGTTTCATTCAACTATAATTAGAATGAAATTTCAAAGCTTAGATTTGGGAAATGTAAGTGTCCTTCACGTCTTTAATCAAAACTCAAATTTCATTTTTTCTCAACCTATAACTTAGAATCTATGTTTCTGTATAAAAGTTGTTTCAAATATTTTTTCATTTGGATTCCATATTCCATTTCAAAGAATGCAAAAGTTTTGTCAATGATTTTCAAGCTTTTAAATATAACACAATACACAATTATGTCTTTGATGAACACATTTTGACAAAGATGAACACAACTTGGAGAGGTGCAAAATAAAAGGCTTTTAACTTTATACAATAGTTGGTGGAATCTTGCACTATTACTAGGGATTTTTTAATTTCATAGTAGCCACATGTGACTTTTTTTGGGATTCATCTTTTTATTATTATTTAAGTAATTAACATTTACAACCTTTGCAAGTGCTTTTATGGACGCATATGAAAGTTGTGGATGACATCAATATCCATGGAGGGTGACCTTGATGTTTTTGAGATGTTTTATCAAAAAACCAATATCCTTTTTTGGACCCATCTAGGTCTTCATTTTTAACTACATTCAAAATCACATTTCACCCAATTCATGCAATCTTTGAAGCCCATTCAATCTTCTTGCTTTGTTTTTCTATTTGCTTACAGTAAGTTCATGCATATTGTGCTTATGGTCTGTTTGAAAGTTCTCACATTCTCACATTGTATAACATATTGTACAACACTAATTTACATTATTATTTTTCCAAGATTTCAAGCTTCAACCACCAAAAAACCATATGTTGGGAGACATTGCAATTACAACTATTACATTGAAACCATTGCTACCACTTCTTGGCAATTTTGGAAAGAAATGCAACTTTTTTGATATAAAGGTTTTCAAGGTCAATTACGATGATAGAAGCAACTTTCTAGGTTTGGTTTACACAACAAACTTTATCTCAAGTAATGATTTTGATGGACTTCACATGTGATATCATATTGCTTTTGATTTTTAAAATGTACATACCTTAAGTCAAGACTTGTGAATAACACTAAAAAGAATCTTGTCCTTTGCAACCAAGAAAACAATGATCAAAAGTCCTCAATGACTTTATGATGACTATAATCATACAATATAACCTTTAAGGATACATGGAAAAATAAGTAGTCATAAATGAGTTGCTTTGGTCATTGATGGATGACAATGTTACATATGGTATAACAAAGTCATTAGTTCACATTTTTTTTCATACATAGGACATTCATGGCAAAAGACAAAATGATGTAGACTTCTAGTTATTTTATATGATTATAAAATGACTTGTTTAAAATTACATGGACAATGATGGCATGGCTTTTCAATGTGACTATCAAATGACTACATTTTGAACAACATAGTAATTGATGTATGAATGAAAATTGACTGCCATGCAATGACATGGATAATATTGACATGACAATTTCAAATGATTATGAAATGATTGGAATATGAAAAATTAGCTAAAAATTGACTATCAAATGACTAATGTATAATAACATGGGTAATGTTGACCACCTATTTGGGTGAATGCACATTAAGGTGGCTCATTTTTTGAATCACAATGTCCATTTTTGTAGATTACCCTTTCTTTGGACACCTATAATGAATAATAAAACTTATCAAATTGAAAATTTGAAATTGATTATACACTAACAACTTGATTATGAAAATACCTTTGTAATTATTTTTCAATAAAAGTACACCAACTTTTCACAATGGACTTTTGAAATACAAAAATATGGATTGGTTAATAGATTGGAATGGTAGAAAATAAAAAGGTTGATATTGAATTTCATTCCAAATTATCTATAAGGACTCAATATATGGTGTAACATGAAACATTAAACTTTTATGTGAAATTCTTGTCTCAAAAATCATAATCAAACTTTAATTAGGGACTTTTGAATGGTCAAAATTGAGCCATATTTTCATAAGTCTTTTAAAATAGTTTTTTTCTTTAAATTAAAATTTTTTTTTCTTAGAGATGCATATATTTAGAATATGTAGGTGGGCTCCTATTAATATGAACTTTATTGCTTTTGATACATGGACTTTATTACCATTGAACCCATGGTACCAAAAAATTTCAAAAATTTAACATTGTAAAATGGATTTTTGTGGACTTTTTTTTCCCAAACAATGAGCCACCTTAAAGTGCATACACCCATCTACCTACCTATTTACCCACCCACCCACCCATCTTAGTTACCCACCTCCTCCTTCCTTCCCTCCTATTTTTTGTATCTTATAACTTACTTACCTCCTACCTACAATCCTACAACTTGTTTATTACCTACCTCATAGTCTTGTAATGATATGAAATAAACATGTGAAGTAAAAAACTTAACAAAAATTGAACACTTTTTAATCATGTACTCCATTCATAATGACTTAATTTATCATTGTGCAAGTGAATGGTTCAATTTTTAATATTTGGAACCTATGTGCATTCTTAGAAGGCTAGGGTAGGTAGGCTAAAACAAAGTAGTTAGGTAGGTAGATTAGGTTAAATAAGCTACCACACGGCTACCACCTACCCACATGTTGGCCTTTATGACCTACCTAAACCTATTACCTTCCTACCTACCTACCTACTTATTAAAAATTATTATTTTTATAATTATCTAGAAAACTGATTTTAATTTTTGTATAAATTGGACCAATCAAATGGCACATTGTCTACTAGCCATATCCAAATCATTCATTATTAGGACATTTCAGCAATGATTTGTCCTATCTAATTTGACAATTGTTCTTTATGAATATATGATGAAAAGTGCCACGTCAAACATTCAATAATTTCTTGTTCTAAACAACTCGTCCAACATGACTAAAAGGCCCTCAATCATATAATGTCCAATATGACTACAAAATCAATCATAAATGTAGTCATAAATTTAAGAATTTCTTTTAATGTAGTGATTATTAAAGTTTCAAATGAAAATGTCAAAACCTTATTACAAAAAATATTGAACTATTGTGACAATTAATCTTGTGCATTAGGAAAAAACAAGTTAGGATTATGGAGGTTTTAATGTTAAAATGTGAAATGCATTAACAATTTCAAACAATCATACACAAATCAATCAATTGTTCAAATTCAAAATATATATTTTCATGCATTTTTTGAAAACTCCAATGTAAAGAAAAGCACATATGTGGTCACTACAAATAGTTCAATCAAAAGATCAATCAATTTTGTCTATGGACAAAAAATGAGAAATTTAAAAGAAAGAAACTTTTAAAAAAAAGATGTTCACAACAAGCAAAGAAAAAAGAAACTCAAAAGAAAGATATTGAAGTGGCCCTTGTTTTAGTATGGGAAAATCTCCTCACATAATGTGATGTTATAATTCACAAATTTCATTCAAAAATCAAATCTTCAAAAAGATGTGGTTTTTCAATAGTCATGAGGTTTTCATGAAAATTCACGAAACTTCATGATTTCATGTGTACACTTGGGCTTTTGAGCACTTCTTTTGATTTCAAATATTTCCATGATGGGGAAGGGAATTATGCGATTTCATGTACATGTGTGAGTTGAAGACCTTTGTGGTTTGAAGGATTTCCATGGTGGGAAATTCTTTGATTCAGTGCATGAATGAGTGCTTTTAAGGATTTCCATAATTTCAAGGATTTTTGTTGTGTGAAAATCTATGATTTCACCTACAAGATTTTTTTGGAAGAGTTATGCAATTTCAAAAAATTCATGGTGTTTTAGATTCTCAAAGGATTTTATGAACGTGAGGGAAGTTGAATTATCTTTTGTCAAGATGTGAGTTTTCTTTTGGAATTTTTCACACATACGGGAATTTTCAAATTCCCTTGAAGGTTGATGATTTTTTGTGAAGGTTTTACAGGACACATGGTTTAGGATTTTCATTGGAGGACAATTCAACTTTCTTATGGGTTGTGTTTTGTGTGGGGTTTTCTTCGTTATGACTTGTGCATGGGATTTTTAAAACCTTAATAAAAAAGCTTTTGTGGTGCTAATTTTTTTTGTCACCAAGCTAGCACCAAGTCAATGAACTCCCACTCCCATTAAATTATTTCATTTTAACCCTTCCACTCCAAAAAATCTTATCCACTTTGACCTTATGTTTATGACTATTACTGTGATTAATGTTGATGCATCGTTAAGTTCATCATGTGGGAATAATTCTCGAAATGACCACAATGGAAAGAAGAGAGCAAAAAGGAGAATGAATATTCCCTGATTTCTCACATTAAGGGTGTGTGGGAGATCTAGAATGGGACTAAAATGATGTGACAATCATGTGCACTTCATTGACAAGTCAGTTACAAAAGCAAAAATGTTGCAAGTTGTTAGTGCAAATGGAATCAACTTTATGTCATGGATTTGTTTTGGATTCATTATTCTCGCACAACCCATATTTGGGAACAAGTCACCACCCTCCTCCATATATAATATACCTTGTGATTGGTGGTGGGGGTTACAATGAAATGGCTAAAATTCCTAGGACTCCCAAGTGGAGTCCTAAAATTCCCAAGTTATGAGTTGTGAAAATTTGCAAGCTCATAACTCCTTCTTATGATCTTTAATTGAGGGGTTTCAATCTATATAATTGTAGCCCTTCACAAGGGGTTTTTGACACCATGCTATGTATTTTAATCAAAAGTCATTTGACTTTTATTTTCTAAGTTTTAGTGGTAAAGAGTCAAATTGACAAAAATTCTAGACCATAACTTACACTTTAGATCTCCAAATGGAGATGTGAGCCTACTTTTGATATTCACGCTTCAAGAGTTTTCACATGATATAAAAAAACATTTTTTTGGACAAGGTTTTCCATCTACACTTCTATCCCAAAAATTTGGTACACCTCAAGATTTCAACTTTCAATGTGATTATCATTTGGGAATGTTTGGGACTCACCTCCTTTGCAATTTCCTACACTTGTAAGAGTGTGTGAGTCTTGTGACATTTTCTTGGTCAACATCCGTTCTCATGCCTTGACCACAAGCCTACAACCAAAGTTCCGATAAATGGTTTACATCAACTAAGTTTGTGACTACAATTGTTGTAGTCCTACAAATCTTCAAATTATAAGCACTTTTAGTTGTTGATGCAATTAAATTTTGGCATGTGCAATTTATAGTTGCAAATGTGACTATTTGTTGCAACTATTATGCATTTTAAATGAAAAGATGAATGAAAAATGAGTTCATGTCAACCATATTCAATGACAAATTGACAACCAAGCTGTTTTCACAACTTTTGTATGTATTATTAAACTTATGGTGTTAATTTTTAGTTGTGAATGCAACTATATATTGTGACTAAGCCATACATTTGGATGAATAGATGGATGAAAATGCAAAAGGGGTTGGTAATTAACATGAAGGTATGTAGGTTATTGGTAGGTGGATAGATTTGGGTTTTATAATAAGTAGGAAGGTAAGCTAGATAGGTAGATAGACAAGGTAGGTAGGCTAGGTTACACCTGTAACTCAATTAAGTAGGTAGGTAATTAGATTGGGTAGCTAGTTTATGTAAACTAAGTTATGAAAGTAGTTACACTAGGTAGGTAGGTATGGAGGTAGGTTAGACTAGGTAGTTCTAGGTGTAGGTATGTAGGATTAGGTAGGAATTACCTACCTTGTCAAGCCTACCTAACTTAATTACCTACCTAACTTAAATTACTTAACCTAGCCTACCTACCCACCTAGTTGTTAAACACCAATTCCTTGTAGTGTTCCCTTGCTTGTTTGAAGTTCTAATTGTGTTTTGAATTTGTTTGGCAATGATTTGTTTGGTGGTCTTTTGGTGTATGTGCTTGAAATTAAAGTTTTTTGTCTTGTTGTAAGATTAAGAGTGTTGTAGAAGAAAAATAAGGTGATGGTGTATTAGAGTTTGGGGATTTAGTGTCTAGAATCAACATTTTTCTTTGAAAAACACTCAATGTTTTGTTGTTGTTGGAGATGGTGGGTCCAGATGTTGTGAAGAGGAAGCTGAATGCATGAACTTTTTTGTGTTGCAAAAATGTGAATGTTGCAACCTGTCTTTGTTTTTTCCCTTGTTCATTACAACGACATCTCTGTTTTTTCTTGCTTCTTGTAGCACAAAAACCACAATACAATGGTGTGCTTGTATGCACTTTGTGCTCTATTTTCGCACAAGTGTGCTTTGATTTGCTTTGCAGTGCAAAAGAGTTGGTTGTTGGTGTTAAAAATGTTTGCAACCATTTTGTCAAGGGTACTATGAACCTTTCAAGAGTCAAGTTATGTCAAGAGTAAAGTTCTCTTCAAGTTGTATACATCAGTCTTATCAGAAACTCGGCATGTCATGGCATATTCTGGATCCACATACCCAAAAGTGGCAGCCACATCAGTTGTTTTGCATGAGTCTCTGAATCACCGAGAAGTTCAGCTGGACCCAACTCAGAAAGATGTTCCTTACGGTTATTGTTGAGAAGAATGTTACTGGCTTTCATGTCCTGATGAAGCACCTGTGGCACACTGTCAACCTGCAGATAAGCTAGGGACTGTGTGATGTCCATTGCAATCTGGTGGTGCTACCGCCAACCCATCATCTGACCACACACACATCCATGGATCAAGCTTTCTGAGTCACCCTGAGTGAAGTAGTTACAGATTAGAAACATCTCCACTTCACTTGCATGGTAACCTACCAATGTCACCAAGTTTGGGCGCTGAATCCTAACCAAGCGTCTGGATCTCAGTATCAAATTGCTGCACTCCCTGAAACCTGCCAATCACAAGCCGTTTCACAACTACCACTAACCCTGGTCATAGTTCTGCTTTGCATGTAGCTCCAAAACCTCCAGTGCCAATCAGGTTGTTCAAGCTGAAGCTACCCATAGCCTGCACCACATTGTCATAAGAGAGTTGGAATTTAATGCAGACCACCTTCTTTCTCCTCCCTCAACCACCTGGCAAGCTTTGCACTTGCAGCTTTGTGCACTGGAATAAGAGAAGCAAACACAAGTAGAACAACTGCAATTGCACATCTTGAGGTAATGGCTGCCACTAATATGGAAACTCATGTGATGATGACCTGATGATGGCCCAGGAAAGTTTTATTGAACTTCTTCACTTGATGGGATTGGAGCGTTCTCTGGATACTTGTTCTCTCAAGATAGGAGATGGAAAAGGTTCACTTGCCACCCTGCAATGTTGAAGTAGAGGGTTCCCCATAACCACCAAACTGCGGTGCAGACCCAATTGATTCCCTGTGCTCGGAAATTTGGCAGATACGTTGTTGAATGCCGAGTTTAACTGCTCCAATGATGTGAGATTGTCAGCAGCCCCTGAGAGAGACTGTTGTTCAGCAGAAGAGACTTGAGGTGATTTAACTTGGCAAGCTCCTCTGCAATGTTACCATCCAAGTCCTTCACTGACAACTCTAAAACAATCAAGGAGGACAAAATGCCAAGAAGAGCTGGGAGAGTGATCATGTCATGCCCACAAGATGATTTCTTGAGAGGATCAGCTTTTCCAGACCTTGAAGCTTCTCCAACTGTGGTGGAATGACACCTTGCAATCAATTTGATGAAAGATTCAGGAAATTGAGATTGGCAAGGTTCTCAAAGCCCTCAGGAATTGACCCATTCTCTTGATTTGTTGCAGCATCAAAATGGCAGAGTGAGCTGCAGCTTCCAATCTCCACAGGCAGCTCTCTGGACAGAAAATTGTGACTCAGACTCACTGCAAACCCTCAAAAGCTTGCACACAAACTGAAAAACCCAGCTGTGACTTGGTTATTGGAAAGTAACAGAAAGTAGGCAGTCTGCTCTGGCAACAGTGTGCTCCCAAGTAATAGACTTGGGATAGGACCTGTGAGAGCATTGCTACTCTGAGATAATGCATCACCAGTGCTCCATCAGGCAGCTTCAAAATGTCACAGTAGATTTGTGCCAGTTCAAATGTTGTACTGCTAGACAATGTCAGAGGGCTCAGAAACCTACCCTGGTTGTAGGGACAAAAACCCAAGCATTGCTACAATTGGACTTGAAGTGGACTGGAACACATCCTTACAGAGGATTGCTACCAAGACTCAGAATCAATACACAGAAGATAGGAAGTTGTGCATGCATGGTATCGATCAGCTCATTTTAGAGAGCCGAGGTCTGCCAACACTAGACTTTTGCAATTCTCTAAACCCTGCAGGAACTGCACATGTCAAAGAATTTTGTGCCAAGTTCAAAATCTCCAAATGTTGACAATCACCCAACTCAACAAGAAGAGTGCCAGTCACCCAGCACCATGTTCATGGATGGAATTTACCCTGCGTGCAATTGGCCATATGAATGAAAATAGATATTAGAAAGAAACTTGACAATGAACAGAAGTTGTTCATAGACAAAATTTGATCGCATATTTGGTATCTTTCATCATCCATTGACTCAATTTCACATTCACACAGATATATTTGATCACATTTGAAACTGAGAATGGATGAGATTACAAGAATGGATCATATTGACCAGTATTTGTGGTGAAAATTCATCCATCTGCGTGAGGGGTCTAATTGTTAGTCTTTGGAAGAGCTATTCAAGCCCACCATGTGGGTGCCAAATAGCCCACTTGCACAAAAAAATATTACTATGTCCAGAGGGCAAACTAGCACCTTCATTGGACCTGTATCATGCACCAATGTGCAATTGAAGTATTTCTACCTCTATACTAATGGCCAGAGTAACCTAATAGCGACCAGCACACTATCCATTGGTAGCCTGTTATGACTTATCACTCAATTGTTGACGAACCCCAAGTGAGTTGGCATCAGGTTTCACCTTTGCAGTCTATCCTGTAAATAGATTGGGTAGGTAGATGGGTAGGACAATACATGGCTGCTAGATAAGTAGATGCACGTAAATGGAAGGAGTGCTAAAGAGCTGAACTCTGTTCATGACCTGTGAGGACCATGTCTTAGTGATAAAATGAAGAAATGGCCAGAGATTGCACAATCATAAATTGTGCTGTGGATGAGAGCTACTAGTCCATAGATACAGTACACACTTTATTAACCACAAACATAGTTGTGACAATTGAGTCTAGAGTGAAGATGAGAGAACTAACTCTATGATACTGGTGTACACAGAATAGAGCAATTTATCGATTGAATTTAAGAGTATCATGGTAGAAGAAAGTGAAGAAATACAGCTTGAGCACCAAACCCAAGCCTAGTTGCAGGGCAATAGAGCTCACTACAATTATGAACCACCGGTCACTGGCAGTCTTGATGTGGCTCCGGATGTTGAGCCCCAAGAAAGCTGCTGACATCAATGTTGCAACTCCCACCACGACCCACCTCATTATATCCCATGGCACTACAGACAAAAACTGGTAGCAAAAAGAACATATTAACAAAATGGAAAGGTTGCAGCTCAAGAAGGGACTTCCCACATTTTGAATGTGGCTACAGAAGCGCTACTATAAACATGTTAAAGAAGAAACAACAATGATGAAATGGTGTCATATGTACAAGTCACCAATTGTCAAATGAATGACAATGAACACTAATTCTGCAGGTCAGATTCAACCAGGTCCATATGACACCCAACCAGATAACAATTTGCCATTTCCTGAGCAACATGTTCTTCTAACCAGTTGTTACTAGCCTATACTTGAGTACTTCATATGCATCAACAGTTTCTCATTGAGAGGCAAAATGCACAAAGAAAGTAATAACACGTGTAAATTAAAAGATTCAGGAGGAAGGTGGTTTACCGAAGCTGGGATGAAGACAAAGAGAGAGTAGCCATACAAACACCAAAGCTGGACGAGTCCAGATGTAACGCCCAAGTACTTGAGAAGAAAGTAGAGGCCCAATGGTATCACTCCAACATAGCCATAGAACATTATAGCTGCATATGTAACCTTGTTAATGTCATAGTGCCAGGCCTCACCACCTCCTGCACTGGTCTTATGAGCTAAGTATGCTGCAAAGTTGCCCAAAGCTGCTGTCACAAACACCAGGGTGGAGCAGATCCAGAATGGCCCATACCTGACAAGAAGTACCAGTAGCTTCAGTCCACCTTCTGACTCTGTCATGGTATTTCATCACAAAATGCTGATGCATATGATTCCAAATGTTTACATTCCCAACTCTCTGTTCCTTCAACAAAAGGGTCATCTCCAAAATGAACATAGCTTCACAGGTATCATGCTACAAGGGAGAACAAGCAGAAGATTTGAAGGCTTACATGTCAGGGTTGTGGCTGGTCTTCTCAACAAAATCACTCTGGTAAGGGAAGAGGGAATCCTTAATACGTTCCAACACATCCACTGTGTCCACGTTGAAGTATGGCCGATAAGCTACCACACTGAAGTAGCCCTGCCATCCTTGAGGAGCATCAGGTCCCCCTCCATGACTTCCCTGTCCTGGCTGTGAGAATGTGTCTACACCCCACAATTTGGCAATCCAAATGAAAAGCTCCCACGAAAAAGAACAGATAAGAAAACAAGGACAGGTCTGAAGGGGACTTAAAGTTTAAAGAGTCATGGAACAATAGGACAAAGGATGACCGCAAGAAGCCCAGAGTGCTCCATAAACAGTGTGAAAGAAGAGAGATTTTCTCCCCTTCCTTTCCTGATACTGGTCTTTGAGGTGGCATACTACAGAGTGGTATTGACAAGATCAAATATCATGCAGATGGAAGAACATCAAACAACTGATTCTTTCCTCTATCCTGCCATGGGTTTCTTTACCTCTTGGAGTGATGTGAGATACTGACAACCATAAAACAAAAACCTGTCACCTCTCAAATCAAAGCACATTGTGTGTCAACTGTACAAGCACTTGAAAGAGACAAATAACCACCAATGGTAGAGGGCTACATACCATCAGCATCACGAGGAGGCTGGAAAGAGCCAGCAACCTTGCCTCGGTTGTCACTGGGTGGGAATGTTTGAAGATTGGAATCTGAATGACAACAGACAAAAGGATGAAAGATGTGTTGGAAGTAATTTCAAAATGGTAAGGACAACAAGACAAAGAATTGTGAACTCACAGAGCATCACACATCTGGTGCAGCTGATTGTAGGATTGAGATTTTCGAAACCATTCTAGAAGAGTCCATGTCAATTTAAAGAGAACTGAGCAAGGTTAATTTCTCTACGAGAACTCTTGACTGTATTTGTCAACTGATTTCCTCCAGAATAATACCTTCTATTCTGAAACCAAAAGCAATGAATGTCAACAACCAGACATTGGGCAACTTGAAATTTTTGAAGTCCACAAGAAATAGGCTTCATCAACATGGAGACTCCAGAATCTCCAGGAAAAGCACATAGGGCATAGAGTACAAGGATTCATCGAATAATAAGTATGCATCAGTGAATGAGAAAAGAAGAAGTGAAGGAAACTACTCCAGAGACTTGGCAATGGTATCAGCATTGTGTAAGTATGTGGGGACAAAATATCTTTAAGGCAGAAGAGCTTGCTGTGTTCATCCGGTCCTCTCTTACAAGAGATTTAAACCAGAATGCAACATCTGTTTCCAACTGTCTTTCATATCAAGTTCAATATCATAGAGAGTGTGTTGGTGAATCATAAGCTTCAACTAGTAGGCATCTTCAAAGCTGTGACATAATAACGCTGCTGCCAGAAAGAAAGCCCTCCCAACATTGAGTGAGGAGGCCTACGGTTTTGTGAAAATTTAGGGTTCAATTCAATCTGTTTTCTACTAGGTTGTTTGACTGTTCCAAGAGATTTCTGCAGCTGGAAACTGAAAATCTGCAAACAATAAGTTGATAGAGAAAAATTGTGTGGAACAAGAAGAGAAAATTGAGAAGAAATAGGAGGCAGATAACCGGTGGTGTGGTGAATGAACCTTGAAATGGAAGGACATGCTCTGCAGCTGCTGCAACCTGCATGCACACAGCAAGAGTAGTAAGTGTAGCATCCCTCCTGGCCTCTTCTTCAAGCAGAACAAAACATAGCGGAAAAAGGAACGTGTAAGACCAAAACCATGTAGCGAAAACAATGCGAGAATAATAAAGCACAGCAAACAAAATTGGATCTCTGAAAGCTAAAAATCCAAGAATCTGGCCACCACAGAGGAAGCCACGGAAATAGACCATGATAAAAGAAAAAAAAAAACAGCACTTCAATGCTAATGGAAAGCAAAGGAGAACGCGATTATGAAGCAGAAAGATGAGAAGGAATGATGTTCCACACACACCGGAACGGATCCTACTACAGATTCAGATCCGAGGCTGCTGTAGTTCCCCGACATCTTTACAAAATCTTCTGAAACAAAGTCCAACGTCCACCAGGAGAAGAAGCTGGCCCGTCCCGAATGAAGATTTATTTTAAAATGTGCAAGGCGCGAGCAAAGGATCAACAAGAAGCAAGAATCTCGCTGCTGGAGCGCGATGGTGGAAGCTGTTCCTCCATCGCTAGGGTTTGCGTGGAAGCGCCTTCTTCTTCTTCTTCTTGTCTGTGATTTTTGGCTTTTATTTATTTATTTAATTAATTTATTCCCAACGTTCCATGTAATTTCTCTCTCCTCTCCCCCCCCCCTCGCCCTTATTTTTAATATCAATATATAATATATTGACCTCAATCCAGCCTTTTTTAAAAATTGGCGATATTACATCATTAATACATTAATAAAGTAAAACATTGAAAATTAAAAAGGTGTCATCTCTCACAAATCAGCCATAACGATGGAGGTGCATTGATTGTGTGATGTGTGGTAAAGATGAAGAATGCTTTCTATGCATGACAACACGTTGAAAAATCACAATGGCTTATGCACATTCCAAGGCTATGGACACATTTTATTAATAATAAGAAATAAACATTGTGGGAATTAAAGAGAATTGTTAATAACATGTTATAATGGTATGAACACAAAGAGTTTCAAAAAGAGCTGAAATGAAAATGAAGATAATCATAACCTTTTATGGTAAGGGGAATGAAATAGTTTCTTGATGTGTGTTGTTGATATGATTGTATTTTTTTTAAGTGATAATTATTGTTGTATGCGTTGTTGTTGCATGCATTGTTATGCACGATGCACATTGTATGTATTTGGGTGAGTTGAATCAATTATGATGATGTTTATTAAAGTTCAAAAGGTCATCTTTGGTGATAAAAATATCGACTCATTACTAAGTGTGACGAAGGAAAAAGGTGAGAAACCTCTTTGTATGTGTGCTTCATTTTTCAAAACAATAATTACGACAATGTTGTGTAAATATTTTTGTTTTGTCAAAAGTTTTGGTTTTGATATTTTGAAAAATGGGATGTTTTTTGTCTGTAGGTTTGAGCTTAATTTTTGTCATTTTAAAACCTTGTAAATGTGGTTTTGGCACATTTTTTTCAAATTCAAAAACCTTTATGCCTGTTCCAAAACCAAGTCTAGTTCCAAGTAACATTACAAATTTTTTAATGCTAAATATTATATAGATAAACAATTTTATATCAAATTAAAATTAATGTTTATATAAGTATGAAGTTCAACAATTAATAGAAATCAATATTCAACTTTAAGTGGAATTTATTTTACTCGTTGACATTTTTATTTACTCGTTGACATTTTTAAAAAATCAACTTGCCTATTTAAAAAACTTGTCCTTTTTTTCAAGAATGTTTTTTTCATGATTTTGACTTCAAGTTCAAAATTAGAAAAATACTAGTTCCATTGTTTGATTTTTGTGTTAGTTTCAACAAAAAGATGTGAACTTGGGTTTGAGTCACAAAAACTTGACCTTGTACCCTTGGTTTTAACACTGAAAACAAAATACTCTAACAAAACATTGGTTAAAACTTATTTGGTCTTATATAACTTTGATATCCTATCGATACCCATTTGTGTTTAGGTGTATATTACCTAATATCACACAAAAAATAATTCAACCTAACCTTTTGAAAATCAATCATAAATGTCGTATTTGTTCAAATAGACTATTAGCTGAAAGCTTGCTGAGGTTGTGCCTACTACTTTGGAGGAGGAATTCCAACTATGAAAAATAATTCCTTATGAAACTGATATAAATATTGTAGTACTTGAACAAATTCAAAATAAATTAAATTATTTTTCATTTTGCTGAAATTTTGAAAAATTATTACCATTTGTGCCAAAATGTTAATAAAATCAAAGTTCAACTTATCAAGTTTGAACTACAGACTTTCAAATGTTGAGATTTAAAATTGAGACAATCTACACACATTAAACTATTTCACAACATTGAAGCAAGACTATTTATTATTTTATATATCCATTATTTGTCAAAAATTTCAGAATTAAAAAACCAAGTGTTGAAGTTAAGATTTAATTAATTATTCAGCAATTTGTTGCCAAAATTGTTCAAGTACAACAATACAAGTGTGAACCCCGTGTCTAATGCATAGGTGTGTTATTTCAACAATGTTTAGTTCATGTTTTAGTTTTTTTTAAAAACTTTTATCTTTTAACTTTTATATTTTTATGTGTTTCTTTTATATTTTTGTATTTTTGTTTATTTGGATGCAAGTTTGAAGTTTGGAGAAAGAAGACACACCTCATTCTTTTTCAAGTAAGGTTTTTTTTTCATTATTATAAGTTTTATTTTTTCTTCTTTTTTACTCTTTATTTGGTTCCTTCTATTTTGTAATTTCTTTTCTCTTAAAATTATTTTATTGTATTTTCCTTTCCTTGTTTCATTTGTTTCCATTCATTTTTTATAGTTTTTGTGTTTTTACTTTTTTTTGTTTATGTTTGTTGCAGGTTTTTATTATTTCTATTCTTATTTTGTCTATCTTCATTTGTTTTCTATTTTTATGCGTTTATTTTTTTCATAAAAATATCATTTAAATTTCGCCGAAAAAAGGCTACGTCGAAATTGAGATTTTTTGGCGAAAGTAAAATGAGATTTTTACGGCTATTGAAAATCTCATTTTAAATTTCGCCCAAAAAAGGTGACGTCGAAAATCGCACCACTCCTGTTGCAATGCACATTCTCAGAGCCTACACAGTGCGAAGAGAGAGAGAGCATGCTCAGTGTGTCTTAAGACTTAGTAGAGGGATGGTGTGCAGCCGGCAACCTCGGAGCTTCCAGGGTGTCGATTGACATGGACGACCGGACGGATGGATAGAGCGACGACAGGGATGGATGACGGGACGAGCGGGTTCAGGGGCGACTTCATTTCTCATCCCGACGTCCTTTATTATATATAACTAGTGTGTGCCCCGTGCCTAAGGCACAGGTGTGTGTGTGTGTGTCAGGGAGGAGAAATAAATTTTCTTTTGATTTTCCCACCTTCCTTCCTTTCCCTCTTCCTTTATGTTTTTCCTCTCCACCTTCCTTAGTATGTTTTATGTTCCCTTATGTTCCCAAATAATTCCCAGTAGCACCATTTTTTGACAAAAAATATCACAAATGATTTTTAAAAATGTTTTACCTTGTCAAGTAAGTACTTCAAGGGAGAGGATATACCAATGCCCACTACCACTTTTTACAATCGTCGGATATATGACACTGACATGGGAGATTATATCTCTTAGGAAAAATTAGAATATACCAAGATAAGTGAGATTTCCCAGGTCCTAGCGGCTTGATTTCGTATGGTCTCTTTCGCCGTTGGATTTACCGCCTAGATCTAACGTCTCTGCTGACATGTCTACATGAACAGGTACGTAGTAGCAAGCTAGCTAGCTTAGCTTAGACGGATGACGGGATAGATGAAATGTCCGTCCGGCTGGATGACGGGATGAATGGACGGATTCAGGGGAAGCCGACCAAATGGACGGATTTAAGCCCCGTGCATAATGCACAGGTGTGTGTATTTGACGGTACATATTACAAAATGGTGCTCAATGATATTGGTGTCGCAATTATTTTGTTTATTTTAAATAAAAAATGTAGTATGAATCCATTTTTGCTTGTGCATTTGACGATACATATTACAAAATTACACCTACAAACTACATTTCCAAAACCTCTTTATATACAACATTTCACATGTATCCATCGGGACCCCGGCCGTTGAAAATCTTGATGTTTGCACTACTTGTGACTCGTGAAATAGCAACATACAGCTGACCATGGGAATAGACCGGAGATGGCAAATATACCCCAACGTTGTTGAATGTTTGACCTTGACTATTGTTGATTGTGATCGCAAATGCCACTCGAACTGGAAATTGACGACGACGCAAAACAAATGGCCAATCAGTCCCGGAGAGGGACATGATGATGTGGGGTATGAACACACGTTTGCCGACATTGTTTCTTGTGATGATCTCCGCTTCAATGACACGCTGACCTAATCTCTTGACAATCAACCTGGTACCATTGCACAATCCTATTGATTGATTGAGATTGCGCAACAAAAGAATTGGCACGCCCACTTTGAGTTGCAGCTCATGATTTGCGATACCACTGAATCGCAAAGTGTTTAGAAATTCCAACGGATACAATGAATCCATTGAAACTCCTACAGCAACACTTGCACCTTCTTATGTTGGAGTCAAAGAGCAATATATCTGATCTGCTTTGTATTACCTACCATTGGCATGAAATCTAATTAGTTTCGCTTGCACAATCACAACATCGCCATTAATTTGCAGGAGCTCTAGCTGCATGCGAAATTATTATCATGTTGCATCGGATCGCCTCTATATATATAGAGGCATGATTTGACTTTGAGGCATCACCCAATTACGATGAGCTTTCAGTACAATTACACGACATACTCAATTTGCAGGCGTATATAACATGATCCAAACACTGTTTCAAGATAATTTATTTCTATATAGAAAATGATTATAACAGATCAACCTTAGTAGCCTCTTGGGTCTGTCCTGCCTTTTCCTGTGCATACTGCTTCGTCTCCTCCATGAATTAGAGCATAGTGATTATTCTTTAATTTTTGACGGAGTTTTGTTGGCAGCTCACTCATAATATGAGCTGGATCAAACTCTGTAATGCAATTGTGAAATATTTAAGATTTCAAAATTTGCATTAAGGAAAGTAGAAGATTTTACCTGGCCAGAAAATTTTGCAACTGCTCTACTCAGTGGGTCGATAACATACACTGATCTTTGAAATTGAAACTGGATCCAAGAAACCTTTGATGGTGCTCTGTCTGATTCTATGTGTGTAGAAGATTCTCAGAGTCTAAAT
>Ga0209611_10005950_pt1 | contig 20211 bp, 8 predicted proteins | sample S1TSphgellanicum_3_FD_187693 | JGI IMG/M metagenome (GOLD analysis project Ga0209611, IMG submission 187693) | Host-associated microbial communities from peat moss isolated from Minnesota, USA - S1T2_Fc - Sphagnum magellanicum MG (SPAdes) (version 2) | ecosystem: Host-associated > Plants > Peat...
AAATTATTTTTTGATGTTGGTTTTGATCATTTTTGGCAAGGAATCAATAACATTTGCAAATGTGGATGGAGCCTTTTATTGAGGAATTACATATGTCATGGTAAGGAATTGAGGCTTTTGATTCATTCCATGGGGCAACATTCAATTTAAAAGCTATGTGCATGTGAAACATTCATGATTTTGCAACCTACAGGCTATTTATAAGATGTGTTACCAATGGTCTTGTGGGATGCCCACCTTGTGACCCATTTACAAAATCATGGTCTTCAAGAAAATTGAGGAAAGTCATTTGTTGTGGGAATTGGCATTATTTGCCAAGGACCCATCCTTATTGGTGAATTCAAAGTGCTTTCAATGGGGGAATATAATATAGGGTGGCTCCCATATGAATAATTGCATTGGACACCATAAAATGGGGCATGAAATGAAAATTGTGGCTATAAGATTCACAAAACATTTATAGTTCAAAACATGACCTTCTACACAAACATGGCATCAAACGACATTCCATCACATTTAAATTCCCATATTGGGAGATAAATCTCCTTCAAGCAAACCATTGAATCTCATTTAGTTTTAATGTCCTATGTTTTGTAATAAAAATTTTAAAAATCAATTAATTACCCATTTTATCATGAACTTGTTATTTTTTATTACAGACCCATCCAATGTTTATTACGTGAATCATGACAATTAGCAATTGAACACATTAAAATTATTATATTATTGTCATTTCTTTTAGTAGTTAGGGGTAAAATTTTTAAATAATTAAATATAACATATTTTAATATTTTAATTGCCATGTTGTCAAAAAAAACATTTCAATCACATTGAGTCAAATCTTGATGATTAATTTCAACTAAATCAATTTTAGTCAAACTAGAACATCACCACACGAGCATGAAAATTAACACATATTTAGTCCAATGTCCAATGTCCTAATTATCAAACATGACACTTGAACTAAACTATGATTGTCCAACGTTTTATTTGAATTAAATTTCATTGCTAATAGTGTTAGTATTACACTTGGTGCAATCATTGAATATCTTGGTTAATTGAATCAAAATTCTTTGTTAATAGTGTGATTACAACACTTGTTCCAAAATGTCTAGTGCCAAACTTTACACTTTGTTGTTTACCATTAACATGCACACAACATCTTAGGCTAAGTTAGGACTTGATTTATACTAATCACATTATTTATTGGCCATGGTTTACTTATCTACAACACACTAGATGTGATGCATTGTGAAAAAACCATTTGTGAAAATGTTATGAAGACCATATTTGGCAACAAGGACACAACATCAATTCAAGAAGACCTTAAGGAGTGTGGGATTTGATCCACATTTGTGGTTACATGACATGGTGGGTGGGTTCATTAAACTAACAACATCATGTGTTGATAGATGAGGAGAAGCAAAGGTTTATCCAAATCATTGAAAATTTGAAGACACCTACACATTATGTCTCCTCACTCACTTGAAAAGAATTAAGGATGGGGATTTCAAGGTAATGAAGTCACATGACTACCACGGTATGATGCAATAAATATTGTTTTTATGCATGTGACATCTTATGACAAAAGGTTGTAGGATGACAATCATTCATTTGTGTCAAGTTTTCAAAAGGTTGTGTGGCAAGTTTGTGGATCCAACAACAATGTTAGGGGAATTGAAAAAGAAAGTGGTAATCACATTAATGTTGTTATAGCGAAAATTCCTTCCACTTTTTCAAATCATGACATATATGTTAGTTCATTCAATGGAGGAGTTGGAGTTATGTGGTCCAATCCATACACAATGCACATATCATATTGAGTGGTATTTGAAAACCTTGAAAGAAGTTGTGCAAAATAGTAAATAGTTAGTGGATTTTACATTCACAAGGTGCATGGTGTGGGATGAAAAATTAGACCCTTCCATGTTTGATGGAAGTGTTTGAAGGTGGTGGGTGTCCACAAATTATGATTGTAGATTTTCGAGACATGGCCCATTCTTTTGTGCTTTAAAATGTGGGACTAATGGTTATGTGGCATGAATAATGTACTTTGTATTTTTATTGATTTTTATTATCAAGTTGCATAAATTTTTTAAATGTGCATTTGATAAGTTGATCACACCATTCAATTTAACAAAGATTGTTGTGTTTGTTGTAAAATGCCAAAGAGTTTCATATTTTTCTATTTGCATTTTTAATTTTTTGTCATTTTGAATAATTGTAAAGGTTAAGGTGTAATATGTTGTACCAACAAAAAATATTCCACATAAGTTAAGATGCAAAATCAAAACAGGAGAGATTTTTTACTATTTTAAAGTTGATTTGAAGTTCATAATTTTGTGTTTCCAAATGACCTTACCCCCATTGCCCCTATTTTCAACATTGATTAGGGTTCACTACTACAAACCATGGTTATTTAAAAAGTTCAAGTTGACTATTTTATCATTTTGACTAATGGACATGTACATTTTGAATAAAGGCTAAGGGTTTGAATGACACATGTATTATTTGATTGATCAATTTGATTATAGTGAGTAATTTAATTAAATGCATATAGTCAAGTTGTACAACCTTAGGCAAAATGACCAATGGTTTTTAATGAAGTTAAACATTCAATCAAGATGGCTGATGATCCTTAGTCAAAATGACCAATGATTTTTAATCAAGTTGAACATTTAATCAAGATGGTTGATGATCCTTAGTCAAAATGACCAATGGCTTTTAATCAAGTTAAACATTTAATCAAGATGGCTAATGATCTTTAGTCAAAATGACCAATGATTTTTAATCAAGTTGAACATTTAATCAAGATGGTTGATGATCCTTAGTCAAAATGACCAATGACTTTTAATCAAGTTGAACATTTAATCAAGATGGCTAATGATCTTTAGTCAAAATGACCAATGATTTTAATCAAGTTGAACATTTAATCAAGATGGCTAATGATCCTTAATCAAAATGAACAATGGTTTTTAATCAAGTTGAACATTTAATCAAGATGACTAATGATCCTTAGTCAAAATGACCAATGTTTTTTAATCAAATTGAACATTTAATCAAAATGGCCAATGATCCTTAATCAAAATGACTAATGGTTTTTAATCAAGTTGAACAGTTAATCAAGGTGACCAACGATCTTTAATAAAATGTGACATCGTCTATTACCTTATATATCTACCTCTTACTTACTCACTCACCTATTTACTTAACTAACTACTTACTTACCTATTATGTACCCACCCATCCACCTACCTCTTATTTACCTACCTACTTACTTATTTATCTATACCTCCTCACTTACCTATTTACTTACCCACCTACATGCATATTACTTACGTCATACCTATCCACCCACTTACCTACCTAACTTTTATCACTAATTGTAGTAATTAAGTGTAGCCATTATATTTAACCATTATGTTTAGCAATTAAATTTAACCATTAGATTTACCTAAAATTTAACCAAATTTTAACAATTAGGTTTAATTTCAATTTTAACCACTATGCTTAACTAACGTGCTCCCAAGTCCCTAGTTAGCCCCCAAGTTGGGGCTGGGTCATTCAAGTTGCGGAAAGGCGAGGAACTCGGGGCGCGCTCCCAGCTTCTAGCACTAAAGGGGGGTAAGAGGGGCGTGCCGAAAGCTCCGGGATTAAATTAGGAAGAGGTACAAACTACTTAGTTATTTAATCCTGCATCCAAATCCAACCAACAAGTTGGTTAGAACTCATTCTGCACATTTTTGATGTCGGAACAAGTCACGGGCAACCTTGAACTCACTTGATTCATCACGGCCCGGACTCGGGGGAAGCCATCACCTTCCCCCATATAGTATTCTCTGTGTCTCGCCACCGCACTTGCATCCGAATGGCACTTTTTTTGGGGACTCCCAAAGTGGAGTCCCGAAACTATCTTGGTTTTGATTCTCGGGACTTTGGGCGTTCATAACTTCTCACCCCGAGCTCGGATTGGGACGAAGTCTGAAACAAAGTTGTAGCTCTCCTTGAAAGCTTTCTAACGGTGTGTTGCACTCCACCTGCACACACCAGGATCGGGGCGATTCCCGACTTTTAGTGGTCGGGAGTCAAACTGCCAATTTGACTTTTGACCCTTCTTTTGACCATAACTTGTGCTAGAGTTGTCCAAATGGCTCATGCAAGGCCATTCTGGAAATCTACACTTCAAGACCTTTCCAACGATATAAATAACACCTTAATGCGAGGTGTTTTGACCCCTGCAAGCGTGTTTTGAATCTTCGGGAGTCTCGGAGGACTCCCAAGTCCCATTTTCGAGAGTGTGAGTGGCGACCTCACACTTCCCTCAAAGTAGGGTTGCGACATTAACCATTAAATTAGCATTAAGTTTAGCTTAAGTTGAATCATTAAATTTAACCACTAAGTATAGCCTAAATTTAACTATTATGTTTAACCATTAAATTTACCCATTAAATTTAACCTAAATTTAACCATTATGTTTAACCAATAGGTTTAATCTATGTTTTAACCATTGCGTTTAATCAAATTTTAATCATTATGTTTAACCATTAAATTTAGCCACTAGGTTTAACCTATGTTTAACCAAGGTTAATCATTATGTTTAGCCATTATATTTAGCCATTAGGTTTAGCCTAAGTTTGGACATTATGTTCAACCAAGGTTAGTCAATATGTTTAACTATTCAATTTAATCACTGAGTTTAACCAATGTTTAATAATTATGTTTAGCCATTAGACTTAGCCAAAATTCAACCAATGTTTAACCATGAAATTTAACCATTAGGTTTATCAACTAAGTGTAGTTTTGATTGTGTAATCCATTGGTAAGGATTTGGTTTATCATGTGGAGGTTTGGGGTTCAATTCCTAGTACTTGTAATTTATATACATGCTTAAAGGGTTAGGGTAGGTAGGTTAAGTTAGGTTAGGTTAAGTTAAGAAGGTTATATATAATAAACTAAGTTAAATAGGTTAGGTTAGGCTACCACCTACCTATTTGCCTTTTTATGACCTACTTAAACCTATATACAACCTACTTACCTACCTACCTACCCACTTACACATACTTACACAAAATGTTTTTTGGTAATAATCTATAAAAAAATTGGGTAGAAATTTGATCAGTCAAATGGTCCACTATCCAATAGTCAAAATGACTATTCAAATAGTCCAATAGTCTACCAATAAAAAAGACTGCCCTTAGTCATGTAGGACATGGCCAAAATAATTTGTCCAAATTGATAGGATCGTTTTTATGACACTTGTCCAAATGGGGTCCTTTCTAATTAGATTCTTTAGTCAAAATAACATGTTTTTGTAGTAGTGGTTTCCATTGCATTAACTATCAATGATGGGGACACGATTGTGAAAGACACTGTGCATATGTCCATGCCACCAACATTGGAAGCCATGTCATATTGAGCTATCTATGCTTATGGCAATCACACCCATGTTTCAAATGTTGAAAAACATTTAACAAATGGTTGTGGTGTAGTGGCAACTTTTGAACAAGAATGTATATCACACATAAATGATTAAAAACCAATTCTTGCAAAATCAAATTATATCGGTCAGGTTGAAAAAATACTAGAGCTAAAATATGGGGTGTTCAACACAATTGTCTTGTTGTGCAATTGGGTGAAAGCAAACTATGTTAGGAGTAATGGAACTATAATTAAACAATATGAATATGGCTTCACACTTGTAAACTTTCTTCCCTTATTCCCATTTTAAATCGGTCATTTGTTTTCCCCCTACATATGGAGCAAATTTTCTTATTTAATGACCCAAAATTAGAAAGGAGGTGGAAGGTAATATTATGAAAACATCCTTGTTAGAGATGGATAATTAAAACAATTCAAATTGACTCATAGAATTTGACATGTTCAAACTTGACAACATTGATGACTACACAAGTTTACAAGTTCTTGTTTCTATTGATGAGTTGATTCAACTTGCCACAATTGTAGGTGGTTCTAATGTTGCACTAATTGATTTGATGTCAATGGATCTTTTAATAAGGGGGAAAATGATGGAATAACAATAGAATATAATAGAATATGTAACAAGTCAAGTGATAATGATGATTAGTTACACCTAAAAGATCATAAATAATGTTTTGTTTAATTTGGAACTAGACATCAATCTATTCAATTTTGAAGCTCGGGCAATGATGGACAATTAATCAAGGTTCAAAATGTTATCCTAGGCCTTTACAGTGGTGTTTAATTTGGTTGAACTACATGCCTTATTTTTTTATTTATATCTTCATTAACTAGCCAACATATTTTCCACGTGTAGTTTTTCAAATTCACATATGTAGATTAGTTGAACTCTAAAAATAAATAAATATCAGCATTTTTGTTTAATGTTCCATTTCCTAATGCCATTTAATTACATAATTTTTAGTTATTTATTGATTCTTTTTTACTTTTATCATTGCAAATAATAAAAAAGTTATAGAGTACATGGTTGTAATCAAGTTTTACATATACATTAATCATGTTTTCTCACATGTCATTTTTTTGTTTTGCCATTGATGCCCCCTATTTTTCTTTTACTACAAATCATTGATAATAGAAATTGAAAGCATGATAGTTATGTAATGTAATTTATTGTATTTTAGTAATTAAAGTTTTAAAACAATGAATAAATATTTTCAATTATAATATTTCCACATCGTAAAAAATTTGTAATATAATCACATTTAGTTAGACCTAAATGACTTATTTCAATAACATTAGTCATCTTAGTCAATTTGAACAAATCCACGTAGGTGTAATCTAAACATTGTTAGCCAAACTAGACAAGTAACATTGTGATTGAGATAATCAATCACTCAAAATTTAGTGAAACCCAAAGTGAACTAGGACACATTTTGGTGTAATGTGAGTAACAAAAAAATCATAGTTTTGTAATAATGACTATTGCGTTATTGCAAGAAGATGCAATGGTGCGGGTGTTGACATAATGTGTTTCTACCCAATTCTTCGAATATCAAAATGAAGAAATTCTAACCCAACAAGAACTTCCTTTCTCCATTTTTCTTTTCTCATTCTTTTCCTTTTCAAAGTTCATGACAACCAAACTAACCTTTAAAATTATAAGGTATTAAAACCCAATTAAAGTACAAAATCCTATAGGAATTATGAACAAGAAAATAAAAAACCATGAAAATTTCAAGAGAATTGTCGACAATTGCTTCCAAGCTTCCTAAGCTTAAGAAAAAAAACCAAATAATTTATATAATAAGACAAAAAGATCAAGAAACTTGAAACAACTCTCTCCAATCTATTTTTCTTCAAACCAAACAAATAAAAAAATGTAACAAAAACAAGAAAATCAAGAAACACAAGGAAATTACCTTCCAAACTTCTCAAGCCCAACAAAACAAATAAGAAAATGCCCTCATGCATCTTTCACCATGTTGCTACAAACAACAAAAAATTACAATTGCAACTTTCATGCAATTAACATGACAAAATCAAAACACAATTTCACAATGCAAGTGAATTGTACTAAAACAAACAAAATCATGGCACTTTCCATAAAGACTAAAGCTATCCGAGCTCCACTCTATAGCTTTAGCTTCCTTGCTTCTTGAAAATCAATAACACAAAACAAAACCAATTTGTAATTGGAATTCACACAAATTGAAAATAAAACTAACTAAATTGCAATTGCAAAATTCACACAACTTTCACAGATAAAAAAACAAAAAAAAAACCATGGCACTTGCCACAAACCACACCTCTTATGCAAAATATAAAATAGTTTCTTGATTTATGAGATATTTATGAAATTAGAAACAGTATTCATTCTGCATGAAAGAATCCAAACCTCATTCCACTCTCTAATCATGCGTATTAACAATTAAAACTCAAACACATGAAAACAAATACATGATGTTAGGGAAGAGAGCAAAAGACTTAACTTCACAAAAATGAATCCCCTTGGTCCTCTAAGAAGGTGATAACCCAAAATTAAAAAAATTTGAACTTCACACTTAGGTTCACCGAAAGTCTTGACATCTTCAAAATGTGGGGCCAAATGAAATCTACATTGTTCCATGATCCTTCCCTTGTGGGCAAAAAGCCAACAAACATTAATTGAGCACCATAAGGTATGGATGGATGGTGGGTGGACATGAAACAATTTTCCATTTGGTTTTAGTTCACCAACTAACTAACATTGTGGTTGCCTCAATTGTTATTATGTTTATTGCCTACCTACTAATAATCCACCAAGGTGCAATCACAATAACATGTATCGTTAACAATCACAACCACTATTTAATTTTGTGTATTTTCAATTGTAAAAGAAGACAATAACTACAAATGGACTTGCTTTTATATAATTTTATTTTCAATATATTACTATACATATCCAAAAAAATTAAAATCAATCTAATGAATAAAAAACACAAATTTTTATTTTATTTTAAATGACATTGTTGTGGCAAATTTTTAATATAAAACTTAACATAATAGTGTAAACTATAGCTCTAAAGGGGCAACTGTGGCTCTTATTAACATGGTTGGACCCACTAGCCATTACTAACTAATTAAATATCTACGTGCACATCTACTTACATTCATAACATTTTTTTAATATTCTTTTACCTACCTATAGGGCTTTATTTTTCCCATTATATATTTACCAAGGTGAAACCTTATATCAATTCAATTGGGGTTCATCACAACATTTTTTTTGACAAAAAATCACCAAAAATTGACAAAGGTTTTGAGCATGTGATAGACATGTGGAGGAATTGAAACAAATCAAAGGTTTTCACTTAATGTTCCTATTGCCACATGGGGAAGTTGCCACCATTTGTAGTAACCCTAACCCTAATTCACCACCTTTTGTTTCAAGGTCACATCATGTTCACCAACGTCAGTACCATTGCTAGTAAACTCTTTGTGATTGTAACTTCTATCACTAAACTATATTCAACAACAACAATGATGTAATGAGAGGTAGATTTCACTAACATCACTTTTTGGTTTGCATCAAGATTTTCATGAAGGATGGGCTTTGCAAAATGGTGATATTTTAATAGTTGGGAAAACCCAAGGTTGTAAAATAAAAAATTGTAACATTACTACAATTGATGTTACTTTAGGATTATTTCAACTTTTACAATGAAATGAGTTATGAAAAACTTGTGGTTTAAGCCCATTAAGGGAAAATTGGATATGGTGCATAAGTGAGCATGGACAATCAATGAGAATACAATTCAACAATGGTTGAAGTTGTTATTTTGAATCAAATTTCAAAATCTTGAGCTTTGTCCCCAACCCCATTTTGTCATGAATCACTAAATCACCAAGTTTAATCTTCTATCTTCCTTCTTTCATTCATTAAAGTTTTAAGTTTTTGAATTTCATGCATCATACTTTAGTGTTTAGCAAACCTATGATTTGGTTTCATAATCTAAAGTTTGGAAGTCACAAATTTACTAGGTTATTATGAGAGGCATGTGTAACTTATATCTTAAATCATGATTTTTTATTTCCATTCCTTCATTTGATTCGTGCAATTTGATTTGTGTTACTGCTGCATCCTTCATTTCGACCTAGGTACTAGACTAATGAACTTTTTATTGTCTTGTGTTACATTCTACAAAGCATTCCAAAAAAAATTCAACATTACCCCTTTACAAATTCCAAAGAACTTTAGGTTTAGGTTCATTTCCCCTCTCTTTTCAAAACCTCAAAGATGAGGCTAGTCATTCTTCTTCCCAAAAATGCCCACTAGAATCCTCACCACATCATATCAATGAATTATCTCAGCTTCTTGTGTCTAATTTGACACGTGAAACGACTTTTAAAAAGAAAAAAAAGTTGTATAAACAATCAAGAAAACTTTAGGACATTAGGATTGTCAAACTACCATGGTTAAATCTATTTTGAATGACAAGGGTGAAGTATACCAACTCTATTGCAAAATATGCACATTTGTTGAAGGGAAGCAAAAAATTAAACTCCAAAACTTGACAACTTGTTGAAACACCAAGATTCTTGGAGGGCTAAGGTTTCAATGCATGGCATTGATGCTTTCACATTTTATTCCAACAACATTCAATGCATGTTCAAAATGAGCATATTTAAACTATATTCAACCTTTTATCTTGGATTAACTCCAAGATGACATGCTTTTTGATTAGGAAAGAAAATATGTTCAATTGGTTGTTGTTTATCATCTTCTTTCCCATGGACATCCTATGATCATAGACTATGAAATCAAAAATTTGTTTCAATTTAAATTAAAAGTTTGGATTGACTTAGTTGATTGGGGGATAACAAAGGTGATGCATGTTATTTTGTTGGAAGCTTACCATACTTTGCCATTTTTATTGTAGTGAGAGCAAATGAGGTGATTGTAATTGACAATTTATAACGGCTTTCAATTCACTTGTACATGTTCTAGAAATGGAAAAGGATTCCCATCCTTGTATGTGTGGAAACTATAGGTCTTTATGCCACCTTTAACAATGTTTTTTCTTTGATGTTTAAATGTTTAAATCCTTGAGTTTGGTGGTATGGGGTTGAAGGAATTATTTTAGAAGTTGGTGAGCATGGGTTGTGATGATAACGAGGCCATAAGACATGAATGAACATGCAATTCAAATAAAAGTTGCCCTTTTGTTATTGGGGTTCATTGTTTTTTGTTCACAAGACCAACTTGGCTATCATAATTCTTTTGGATGTTCCTTTAATCCATTAGTGGGAAAGTGTATTGTAAAGCTTGTATGCATTTTTTACTCACAACCCAACATAGAAGGAATTATGTCCTTTGCAACCAAGAAATCAATGATTTGATGCCCTAAACAATTACAAAATTGACTATAGTCATAGGATATTATTTCAAAATCTATGTGGAAAAGTTGTTATCATATATTAGTGATGCATCTGACTAGTAGATGATGACGTGGTTATAGGAGGATGACGTCATTTTTTCATTGCAAGTTTCATCTATATAGCATCCATGATTGATGACAAAATGATGTGAATGTCAAATATATCATTTGAAATGTGATTATGATAAAACCATTTCAAATATGAGTAAAAAAATAATTATGAAAATGACGTGGACAAAATGATGTGTCATTACAAAAATAATGTGGTCATACAATTATTTTACAATGATTCAAAAATGACTATTAGTGATTTAATATGAGTACAAACGAACATAATAAATTACAACATGTAAAGAATTGGTTTTGATTAATATTATACATATAGGTAATGTAAAAACCTTTATTACATTTTTAAATATATATACTTGATATATAATCCATCTTAAATATTCAATGTGACAATTAAATATTATACATTGAAATAAAATTTAATGGTAAAAGTATGATATATTATAAATAATTTTCTATACTTTAATTTAAAAATAAAATAGAAGTGTAAAATGTGGGAAATATATAATTTATTTGTATATTAACAAATTGATCATAAATTTAAATTAAAAATTATATAATATATGTATATAAATAAATAAATAAATTTATGATAAATATTTTATGTGGATAAATTATATGGATTCATACATCTAAATTAAAAATTATTAGTAAAATTATGATATATCGGAAGATTTTTTTTATAATAGAAATTCCTAAACCAAATGAAGGTTTAAAATATGAAAGACATATTTTATTTATTCATGTATTAGCCATAAAAGTTTTTTCATTTACAAATCATGTGTTTGAATTTAGTTTTTTCAAAGTATGGTCATTGAAATGTTATTCAATAAAAAAAATTCAAAATTTTTTATTTTGAACTAAATTTAGATATATATAGTTGCATACATTCTTGAAGGAAATTTATGAATAAATTTTAAATTTTGGACAAATTATCAAGAATATATGAATTAGAAATTTGAAGTTTTGTGTAATGTTTAAATGAAGTATGGTTTAAATAGAATAAACATTAAATTTTTTACACAACAAATGGGGTGGCTTGGTGGTAAAAAAATTGATCTAAACCCTTGAAATGTAAGGATCAAACTTCACAAATGACATGCGTTGTGGTCAACATTGAAATATTGATCGAATATTCTGTACCTACCTAGACTACTTAGGATAGGTAGTTACTTAGGAAAGCTGAAATAGGCGTATTAGGTGGTCTACTTACCCACTTAAATTTGGTTAACATAATTTAGGTGGTGACACATGTCAACAATTGATAAGATGAAAAATAATGAGATTAAAAATAATTGGAATATATATTTATTATTAATTATATTCTAAATAATAAATCTATAATAATAAATATTATAAATTTAAAAATAATGTTCCCCAAGTTTTTGGGTCCAATTTATAATAACAAAAAAAATTAAACAATGATTAAATTGTCACTAATGATTTCACATGTGTCCTTTATGATTGGAATACTAATCATAAACTCAATTATATATTTGAAGATTTTTATTAATGCAAAAAAGTATGCAAAATTCAAAAGATTTTTAATCTTTTCAATACAAAAGGCAACAAAGTTATTGAAGAATGTGAAAACCCATTGGATTTCTATGTTGTCTCCAACAAACTACGTTTATTACAAACTTCTCATTATGAAAATGCACACTAAAAATGCAAAAAGTGATGCTGCTACCAAGCGTATGGGTTTTTTATGCAATGTGGAACTCATTTTAGGGCTCCCATGTATCCATTGTTTGACAATGTGCATACATTAATCAAACTTATTAGAAAGACTATGGAACCTTTCATGTTGGCTTAACACAAGCTTTATAGCTTCTATTATGACCTTTTCGGTAAGTTTGAAGATCTAGCATTTGATGATTCCAATGAACTTGGGGCTTTAACCAATGAGAATTTTCCTATGTAATGGTTTTATGTCCTAAACAATGGAGTGGATGTTTAATATCTTTTATCTTCAATTTCTAGATGCAAATGTTTTAAATACATTTCTAGCATTCATGGTATTACATCTCTTTAGCCTTGGCAATAGGTTGCCTTCAACATGGTAGTGAGCAAAATGAAGGATGAATGTTACGGGTAGTTCATGGCTTTATTCACTGTGAAAAATGGGGTGACTTGTAATGGCCTTGTAATTGGGTTTTTGAGTTGTAATGACCATTTGCAACTCATTACAGTTCAACGTATTTTTATGGGTGTGAATGCTATTAGACAAGTTGTATGAGTTGCAACATATGTAATTCACCATATGTGGAACCATATTCCAATGACAATGTTTCAATGGAACTTGTTTATGTAGGATGGGTATTTTGGTGATTGTCACAATGACAATTCCAAAGTCATTCCATATTATAATTCATCATAGATCAAATTTCATTTTAGAATCATTTCTTATTGTCTATTTTGCACCCTTTCAATGTTTTTTTTCTTTTGTCTCTTTGTATCTTGTTGTGAACTTATCTAATGAATTGGACTTTTGTTGACATTTTGTTTACCAAATCAAGAATGAAAACAAATATTAATGGAAAAAAATGACACATAGTGAAATTTAATAAAATTTTATCTTTTGAACAGACAAAATTGATTATAACAAATTTATTATGTCCACAAAAAAAAATTAATCATTGTCATTGGTAATGTGAAGCACTATGGAGCCCAAATACATATGGAATTCATGGAACTTAATTATAATTATGTACATGAATAAATTGTGCAACTTTTATGCAACTAGTTTCTAACTACAATGGTAATGTCATGTTGATGTTATTTTCATCAATCCATAAAAAATTGACACATAGCATTATGGGGATTTTTGGGTGAAAATAAATATTTTTTGAAATATTGATCTCCACCATCCATTATGACTATTCATTTTATATGGTCTTGGATTGTGACTCATGGTGTAATCAAAAATTTCCATGTGGCATGTTACTTGAATTTTGAAAAATAAAAATAAAAATAAAAATCTATTTAAGTAGTTAGGTAGGTCAATACATAAGCATAGGTAGGTAACTAAAACTAGGTAGGTAGGACATACCTACATACCTAGGTTGCATACCTACTTACCTACTTATCTACTTAGATAGGTAAGTAAGTAGGAAGGTAGAAATGTAGGTGAGCTACAAAGTAGCCATGTAAATCTTTTTTTTATTTTGTGTTTTGCTTGTAGGAATAAGTTTTTTTGAGCCCATCCCAAATTGGCACATTTAATGTGAACACACAAAAAAAATACCTTGTTTATATAGTTTATGAAATGAAATTCAAAGGTAAAACATATGGATTTAATATTTTGTTGCATGTTAGTTGCAAATTAGGTTGCAAGTAAAAATACAATTTCCCACATTGTTTTTTAATTTCTAAATTATACAATTAGTTGGGTAATTATTTGATAATTATATATGCATGAACTAATTATCAATAATAAATAATCTGAAATAGTCATTTAAATTAATTAAAATAGTCAGTTATTGAATAGCAGATAATTACTGAACCAAATTTAGATAAAATTAAAATAATCAATCATTTAGATTCCCAAAGTTAATTGTTTGAATTAGTTATCTAAGCTAATTATTTGAATTAATTATCTATGTTAATTATTTGAATTAATTATTCTAATTTACATAATTAACTAGTTAATGAATTTAGATAATTATTTTATAGACATTTAATTTAGATAATTAACTATTTGAATAACAAAAAACATGTTATTTGAATTAATCAATTTAATTCATCTAATTTATTAGCAAAATATTTTAAATAATTATTTGTTTAACTTTAGATAATTTATCATTTGATAATTAATTATCTGAATTCAAATAATTAGTCATTTATGATTTCAATTTCATTTTTCTAGTCAATTATCTAAATTAAATAACGAATTAATTATTTGAACTAGAATAATTTATTCAGATTAATAGTTAATTAATTATTATAATGAATTAATTCATAATAATTAAATAAATTATTTATTTTTTCTTTATTCAATATCAATTTGGGTGAAAGACATGATTTTAAAATAATTAGTTATTTGAATTATTTGAATTGATAATTAATTATTTGAACTAAAAATTTTTATTAATCAATCTAATTTTGAAAAGCAGTTAGGGTCATAATTATTGATGAATTAAAATTTTGATTCAATTAAATTTTTATGGTGAATTAAATAACCTAATTTAGATTATTTTATTTTTATTAATTAATATGAAAAAATCAATAATTTATTTGGAAAATATAAATATTTAAATATAAATATTTTTAAAATATTAACTTATTAAAAATTTTAAATAATCACAAATTCATGAAAAATAATATTTTTATAAATGGCAACATAGTTATTAATTGGGTGTTACTCTCGCAACCCTAGCCTTGGGTTCATGACCAAGGCAAGGGCTCACAAAGGTGCGAAACAAAATTGACAATTTGATTCCTAAGCATTAAAAGTCGAGAATCGCCCTGATTTTCGTGCGTGCAAAAGGCGTGTGACATACTATTAGAAAGCTCTCGATGAAGGCTATAACTTTGCTTTAGACCTCATGTCAATCGGAGGTCTGCACGTAAAGTTATGGGGCCCCAAAATCGAGAGAGTCCCAATTGTGGGAATTTCGAGACTCCCATTTGGGAGTCACGGACAAAATGACATTTGAGTGTCTGGCCATGAGACTAGCATTAGTTGTAATGTAATTGTCATATGAAATGACATTTGAGTGTTGGCCTTGTGACCAGGCACATAGTATATTATAAGGGGGAAGGTGGTGGTTTCTCCCAAGTTCGAGCCGTGGTGAGTTTTATGAGTCCGTGTTTGTTCGTGGTTTGTTTGTGCACCAAAGTACTTCAACTACACACTAACCAACTTGTTGTTTGGTTTGTGCAGGTCCGTGTGAGTAAATGAATTACTTGTCATTCTTCTTAGTCCCATCCTGAAGCTCGAGTACACCCTTCTACCCCCAAAGTGCTACGAGCCAGGGAGTGCGCCCCAACTCCTCCTTCCGTTATCTTCACATTTGGACTCACAGTAGAGTCCATCAAGGAGCTTGGGGGTGCGTCAACTACAATTGCATTAGTTTTAATGTAATTATCACATGAAACTAAAATGTAACTTACCAAAAAATCAAACATGATTGACTATGTCTGTATATATGATACATACATTACATCATATAAGTGTTCCATTTGAAACTAAGTGGCAACTATGGTACAATTTTCTAATTTTTTAACATGGTTTTTAATTTATTAATTGCACATCTTTCCATGTTGTAGGTGTAGGGTAGTGTGGTTTTGGTGGACAAGATTTTTCATAGTGATTAAAGAGCTTGGAAAACACTTCCTTGAGTACAAAAATCATGACTACTCTTGATGTGGTCAATACATAATATTATAATACAAATCCAAAAGAGTTGAAAAATAAGTTTGTATTTTCACATGGGTGTGTTCATGAAGACCACCTTTTGTGCCCCCCTCAAAAGGTGGGTGAAAGTATCTACATTTGCCATCCTTAACTACAAGCTTTTGGAATACATTAAATTGGCCAAGATTGTTGCAATCTAGGATTTTGGGTCTATCAAAGACAAGTGGACATTTAACACCATCTCCTTCATGAAAAACAAGTTGGAGAACTATTTGAACACATGTTTGGACTTGTGCACTAAATTTTTAAAATAAGGTTTTTTACTTTGTAGAATTTTCCTTATGACCAAGCCATTGCAAAATGGTAGGGCAAATTGTGTTATTGTGTAGATGTGTAACTAATAGCAAGCTTTTGGAAGTTATAGGTTTTTTGGAGTTTTATAGTCTAAAAAAAATTTAATTTACAAATCATATACAATTGTGTAAAAGAATTGATATTTAAAATACTATTTTTCTAACTAAGCATATTAAATGGGTTTCAACTTTATACATTTTAAATTTTTGAATGTATAAATTTGAAATTTTGTGACATTGTATGTTTAGTTTTTTTTGTATTTCTAATTAGTTATTTTCTTTTAAAAGGTGCATAACTTTAGAACTTGTGGGAGGTAGGAACTTGATTCAATTTGGGTGAGTGAATGAATTTGGCTAAATGATAATTGTTGACTCTTGAATCATATTCTTTTGAAGTGCACACAAAAAGGTGGCAATGACACAATGGCTATAGGTTAGTTCCTAGGATTTTGAAATTTGGATCCTTAATAATTATGTTGTTATTGTGGAAGTTTTTTTTCAAGGATTGTTACAAAATATGCTTATTCTAGCATTAGTAATTTATGTTATAATAAATTCACTCAATTTTATTTTGCAAGTAATTCATGACATCGGAGTTTTAAAAAATACCACATGATTTGGTCATTGGTGCATCTTTGATCGAAATCCATATGAGTTTTTTGAAAAAATTACTTCTCATTGTTTTCTAATTGGGTTTTGGGTGGAAGTAGACCTTGAGTTGCAATGTACAAAACTGTTATAGGGCTAGGGGTTCATATCCCCTTCAATGATTATAGGCTTTAAATCTTCTTGCAAAATGAGGCAAAATGCAAGTGGGTTGTGTGCAAAAATTGGTGTGTTAAATATCAATAACTAGTTATGTTTTGCCCCATACATGTTTGGTAAAACCTAAAATCATACATGCATGTTTACTATCTTAGGGCAATAATAAATTTTTATAACATAAAAGACAACAACAATACAAATAAATTTATCAATTAAAATTAATTTCATTATGATTTTTGTTATTAATTCTTCATCAAACCCTTATTGAAGTTTTTAAAATAACATCAAATTAATTCAAAACATTTATATCTAAGAAAAAAAGAATATATATTTAAAATATTGACTTTTTTTTTAATCAATTATTGCATATCTTTCAAATATCATTTTAATAGGATTTAAAGGAATTGAAGCTAATCATTTGCATGTTTATAAAAAAGAAAAATTAAAAAATTAGTCGTATGAATTGTTTTTACATTTCATAGTGATATGAACCTTGTGATACAAAAAGGCAAGCAACAACCCAAAAATATAAAATGATATAGAGGCATGATTAAATTACTTATCCAACATTCATATTTTGCAAAGAAACCCAACAAATAGATGGGTAGACTTCAAAACAACCCATCAATTGGATGGGTGCAGCCAAAATCTACACATGCATGTCCATTAGCTTGGGGCAATAACAATGTAACAATAGTAGTAACAAAACATAATTGGAAGTTGTGGGTTGTGACAATCTATAAATGTAGTTTATAGAAAGGTGTGTCTACAAAGATCTTGAATAGTTCCATTCTTTCATTTTCTTCATAACGTATTGTACCCCAATTTGATCATCAAATGTTATTTGTGCTAAAAATATTTTAGTGCTTTCAATGGGTGTTTGGGGTTGAAACTTGACAATCTATTTGAATGCTCCCCCTAGGTCCCCACCCTTATGCCACTTCTTTTTCTCTTGGATTTCAAATTTTAAATGGCATACAATCATGGTTCCATTAAACTAAGAGTTTTAGAGATGATCATTGATGGATCCAGATTATGGGGTTTTGTAGACATTTCAACTTTCAAGTGAAGAAGCTACAATATGGGAAAAGACTTTGCATAATCTAACACTTGAACTCTTATACATGCAACATATTAAAATTTTGTTCCTCTCCTTTTTGTCATTGTTGCAAGTTTTATAGATGATCATCAATGAATCCAAATTCTAGGGTTTTGTAAATATTTCAACATTCAAGTGTATAAGTTGAAATCCAAGAAGGAACTTTGCATAATCTAATAATTGAAGTTTGAACTCTTGTACATGTAGCATATTTATGTTTGTTGCTTCTTCTTTTTTCTATCATTGTTGCAAGTTTTAAAGATGATCATTCATGAATATGGGTTATATGGTATTATAGACATTTCAATTTTTAAGTGAAGAAGCTAGAATCCAAGAAAGGACTTTGTGCAATCTACTAATTGAAATATTACTAATAGTGTTCAAGAAGATTGGGGACAAGTAGACTTATACCATTAGGTTGTATGAGCTTGATTGGAGCTAGTTACAATAGCTAACATGTAAATATTAACTTAATTTGAATTCTTTAGGTGGATTGCAATTTGCAAGTACGTAATACTTAATAGTTAGAATTCTATACATATCAAAGTATTATTAGTTTACACCATATTTCATTCTTTTGTTAGTGCTCTATGTTGCCAAATGTACTCCCATTGCAAGAACCTTGTAGCCTAATACATTTACCTAGTAATGCACATATTGCCAGTTCCTTTAATCACACTTATTGTAGCCATTCTATAGACATTTGCAAATGACAATTAACATCATAACCACTTTTCAATCTAAAAAATCACAAAGTCACTTCCACCTTGCACAAATATTTAGCCACCCATGTTAATTGAAACTTTAGCTGTGTAGCCACAGTAGCAACTACCTACACTTGAAAAAATAAATACTGGTTCATGAGTCATAACAGGTTATGCTGTGACTAGATAGGAAGTCACTTGGTTTCCATAGTGTGAACACTAGTTCGTTTTAAGTTTTAGGTTTTGTTTTGAGCTGCTGTCAACTTTCTTCATGTAGGCGGCAAGGTTTATATCATTATTGTCTGTTAGTGGCTGTGAGTAGGAAACTTTGTTGTTTGTGTGTTATGTGAAACAGGTTGGTAGTTGACGAATAGGTGGCCAAGGGCGCGTCAAACATGCAAGGGAGAAGAGAAGGAGATGTGATTGGATGAGGATAAGAAGACATGTTCAAAGGCGAAGAAGGAGGTATGTGGATTGTGTAGGATCAAGAGCTTGGAAGAGTGAATAGTTGCTGTTTTGATTTCCGTTGCGCCAGTAGCTACATCATGGCAGACATTGTGTTCTTGCTAGTAAAAGGGTCCATAAGGGATTGATGCTAAGGGATGATGATGCACAAAGGGGGTCTGAGTTGTAGAATCATGAACATGTAGAGGGATGCATTTGTATGGGACTTTGGTGGAAGCATTCATGAAGTAGCACATCTATGATGAGTTAAAGCCAAAAACCTTTGCGGGTATCCTTGGGTTGGGCAGAATGTGGGTATAGAATGGGAGAGATTTTAGAAAATATCTATAGACCCATATTCTAATGAACACTCCGTTTTTCCCAAGTTGTTGCAAGCTAACTTGGCATCTATTGCTCATCCTTAGTTCGGAACTATTACTCATACTTAATTTGGAACTAGAAGTCATTTTGTTTGTAGAACCAAGACAAATATCTTTTTGCATTATGATAAGGTTGTAGGACAGATTAGCAGCTCATAATGGACCAAATGAACATAGAGGGC
>Ga0209611_10005953_pt1 | contig 20202 bp, 18 predicted proteins | sample S1TSphgellanicum_3_FD_187693 | JGI IMG/M metagenome (GOLD analysis project Ga0209611, IMG submission 187693) | Host-associated microbial communities from peat moss isolated from Minnesota, USA - S1T2_Fc - Sphagnum magellanicum MG (SPAdes) (version 2) | ecosystem: Host-associated > Plants > Peat...
ACATCTTTATGGAACACTAGGACTTCGCTTGGAAGAGGGTCTCTGGTGGATTTTCAATTCCTGTAGCTGTGTAGTTATACATGACAGAGGGTTACTTGTCACTTTTACATGTTTTTCAGATAGTGGAGCGGGAAGTTATCTCATACGGGTCACAGGATGCTTGTAGAATTGAGGCACACATTTCCTGGGCACTGCCTTATGCACAACGTTATATGTTGCAACATCACAATGAGCACTACAACAGTCTAGAGAATTTGCACTTTGCAGAGGAAGTGAAGAAGCTGCAATGTGTGGTGGTAGACCAACTGTATTTCCGGTATACTCTTCAGTCAGGTCGGCACTGCTCCCGTTCTCGTCTTGAATGTGGTGCCCTTCTTCAGGTCTGTTTCTTTTTGCCTATATTCATCCAATTTACTCCTCTATGCTCTGACTAGCATTCACATCTAGGAATTCCCCAGACCGCAAGAACATGAGATGATCTAGACTTTAAAGTTGCCCTCAATTTGCTATTTTCTCATTTGACCTCTGATTGTGTCCTCTAGAAGAAGGTCAAGTCCCAGTCTTTATCATTGTCTCTTGGTCCCAGACTAAGCAGGGTAAGTGGGATCTGCAGGGCAGTACACTGCACGTTGCAGCTGCTCAAGCTGAAGATCACTGCATGGTTTATGCCGAACTTTCAAGGTTCTTTTTCTCTGGTCAACCCAACCTGCAGCTTGCCAACTTCCTGCATATGATAACCTTGATGGCCTCCTTGGGTTCATCAGAGACTGTTGTCGAGTCAAATGTTGTCAATATACAGGGCATTCAGCCGCTTCCTGCTGGAATGGTCCCTTGGGCTCTTGATGTCAGTATCCAGAATGACATCCCTTCAGATGTAGCCACTTCCAGTACTTCTGCAGCCATGGCGTCTGCTGAGGTGTACATACAGAGACATGCTAAAAAGCTTGAAGAAACCATGCCCAGGAAGACAAAGGTGTCTCATTCATACTCTGGGTGGCCTCCTCAGTCCTGGATACCACTTCCCACCATCAAATCAACTGCAGCCTTATCTATTAAGAAGGGTGAGCTGGGTGACACATTGTCATCTGTAGTTGAAAGGAACAAGGCTCCTGCCAAGTTTGTACCTGATGACAGGCAAACAGAAACTACTAAAAGCTTGCTGAAAGGACCCACAGACTGCTTGACAGGAGATGGCACACAAGACATAAGTACTAAAGCCAACAGAAGCTTGAATGGTGCTGAATTTCATTCCAAGTCCCAGGATCTGAAGTTGGGGCTTGCAGCCCAATGTACTGTGGAAGAAGTTCCACCAAATGCAAACATTACTAACAGCACCAACACACAAATGCCAGACATTCTGGTAAGTCTTGAGAAACATGATTGTGTGTGTAGGTACAGGTTCAAGTGAAATGACAGGAAGTAATGAACTATGGTGCCATTATTTAAGGACTACTTGTCGTGGCTAAAACAACAGTCTGCATCTAGTAGGTTGCATTGTAATGAAGGTGACATTGTGTGCAGGTGAAGAAGCAGCTTGTTCTGGACCCACAAAGTGAGCAACGACAAATGACGGGGCGGGCAGGGGAGGCACTAGTGTCTCAGTATCTTGCTGGTAAACATGGACCAGCACATGTAAAGTGGGTAAATGAGGATGGAGAGACAGGAGCAGCTTTTGATATTATAGTCACAACTGAGACTGGACAGCAAGAGTTTGTGGAGGTGAAGGCAACACGTTCCCAAGACAAGGATTGGTTTGAGATTTCAAATCGAGAATGGGAATTTGGGCAAGTTCATGGTGATCAGTTCACCATTATTCGCGTTTTCCTTGCAGGACCTGAACAGCCTGCTCGAATTCTCCGCATCCCCAATCCAGTAATGCTCTGCCAAAAACGAATTCTTCAACTTGCAGTCGTCTTACCACATAACAGTTTGCAGGGCATGCCTCCAAGTGAGGAAATGCAGATTGCTTCCTATTCAGTTCATCTATCAGAGATTGCTGCAGATTGACTTAATGCACATGAGAGACAGGAGCACATTACTATCCTTGCAGCAATAGGTGAGGGTCGAACATGGAGTCCTATCATCTTCTCATCAACCAGTTATCATGTCAGAAGGCTTCCAGTCATAGTGAGTCAATTTTTGAGCAAAATCCGCATGTCTTCAAAATCTGACAGATGAATGTTTGAAGCAATCTGCTGTGTACTAATTGGACCCTTACGATTTTAAAGGATAATTGTCATGTCAAAGTACCTAATTATGAGCAGGATCTGGACTGATTAAATACCATGTATAGGTCTTCGATTGAGATACTAATGATGTCAAAGTAACTTATGAACAGAATCTGGACTGATTAACACCATATGCACTTGTTTGATTGAGATGCCCCTGTTCAAGAAGCAAAGCTAAGTCTACACAAGTCTGGTGCTAAAAGGCAAAGGGTTCTTGCTGTGTTCTATCCTTCGTAATACACCACTGAAAGGGTAGCATCTGGGAAAGCTTCAATTGGGTGGCTTCAACTGCTTTACTTAATCAGGTATTTAGTGAAATGCAAACTATGCTTGCAGCAATAAGTGGCATTGTAAATGTAATCTGCTCACCTTCCCAACAACCGAGTAGCACAGTAGAAGAAGTCTTCTGCCTATAGTGGGAGAAATGCAAATTGCAAGCCATGAAAACTTTGTTTTTAAATGTGGCACAAATGTTTTGTACATGTCCACAGACTGGATTCTGAGTACAAGGGTCTTGCCGTAGCATCAAAGTATGTGATGAAGAGTTTGAGCAGGACTCATTGATCATGTATGCACATGCCTTTGATCCACATGCTCCTGAATGGCAGCAATACACCAAGAAGTAAGAGTGTGACATCTGGGCGTTGCTTTGTAGTAGTGCCCCCACTACTCTCTTCCATCTCATGTTTCATTTTACCCACTATGAAGTTCTATTCTTTATACAATTTGAACTCCCGATTCCAAAAGATTGCAATGTAAGTTTTGGAAGGCAACTCCTAAGGTTCTCTATATATCCCGACAAAGAAATAGTCAAGCCCTAGAAGAATCACCTCTTTCTCTAGTTGCTCTTGCTTCTTGAAAATGTAGGAAAAAAACCTCTTTTCTCACTTTGCCTTCATACACTCCCAAATTCACAACAGACTTGACTCCAGAGTGTAGTCGCAATTGTCTCGTTCCTTCTAAAAAGCTCAAAATTCTCATTTCCCAACAGGCACCTCCACTCAACACAATTTCTCTCAACAATCTTCCACGCTTAAATGCGAGTGATTAGAACTCCACACGTCTTCAAAATCAAAACTCTTAGGTGTTGTCATTCCAAAACTATTATCCTCTTCACTTCCAATTTCTTCCTCCCTAGTCTTTCTCACTTTCTAGTTTGGTGGTTGATAAGAAGTTCTTTGTTTGTCTAGGGTTGCAAATCAAGAAGTGTGTCGTTTCTGTACATACTCTTCTACAAACTCCTTTTTGCTAAATTTCCCAAAATATGGCTTGAACCAAATATCTTCTAACACTCTTTGTTTTGCAGCTACTATTTTACTACGGATTTCTCTCTTACACACTTCTCTTGCTCTTACATTCCATTTAGCAATCCGTTCATTATCTCTCTCTGTGTAGTCCTTCCACATGTGGTATCTATGCCTAATTGATTTCAATTATGCTAACTCTTGATGACATAATAATTGTTTTAAAAGCCATACAAGATGCAATTCATTCATGGGCATGTTGAGCATATCATGCATTGTTTCCTTTGCGCAAACTAGCCTAGGCTTTAGACCAACTTTTCTATTTTTATTGCCCTCTTCTTCATTTACATAATTTCTTGGATGTATTGGTACTATTCTTTTTTCCCTCTTTTATAATTGAATTTTCTTATTCTTACATTTTTAGACATTCTTGTTATGCCACTTCTTAAATCTTCTTCTTCAATCCACTCAATATCATCCCCATTAAATGTTTTTCTAGGTTTTGGGTTAGTCTGAGGTAGATTCTTTGGTTTGGTATGCAACTTAGGTGGAAAATTAGGTTTTGGTTTTCTTTTTATGCCTATTTTTAATTTTACCACCAGGTCTTGTATCAATTGTAACAATCACTATTATTACATTGGTTGGTGCATTATTATGATGGTAGACCTTTAGTTTATTAATATTTACTTTCTTTGCCCCCTCATTACTTATGGTTGACAACTCCATTGTGTTGTTATCAAACATTTTTTATATTTTAAAAAGACCTTTCCAAGGTAACATAAATTTACCTCCCTTTATTTTTGTAATTTTAAGCATCCATCGTACAAACTCTCCTTTAAACTTCTTATCCTCCCATTTCTCATCCCTTTGTTCTTTGCACAACAATTGAATATGGTTAATTTTTTCCAGCTTGCCAAAAAGTTGCACCCAATCTAAATAAATCTTCCATCCTTACCTAGATAGCTTTGTCTAGATCTTCTCGTGGTAAGTCACAAACTCTTTTAGTTGGTACTACAAATTATGTCAACATAATTGGTTGAATATCGTAAACGGACTCAAAAGGTGTATATTGAGCCATCCGATATGCCCATAGAGCAGTGACTAATATTACATCCCAATCTATTTGCTTTGCATTTATGAGTTTGGTTAATATTTTAACCAATGTTTTGTTAGTCAACTTGGCTTGCTTGTTCCCTTGCAAATAGTAGGTAGTTGACTTATGATGTGAAATCATAAATTCTTTCACAAGTATTTCAATAGTTTTATTAATGAAATGATTGCCTTGGTCACTTACAAGATGGGTTGAATAGCCAAAGCGAATAATAACTTGTTCATAAATAAATTTAACGATGTTTTTAGCCATCTTGTCACAAAGTGCTTGCACTTCTACCCATTTAGTAATATAATTAGTTGCTACTATGATATATTGATTTTTGGTATATCTTACTACCGGTTTGACTAATCCCATAAAATCAAGACCCCATTTCATGGAAGGCTCAAATCCCATAACCAATTTGAATGGCCCTTTACCACTTTGTCGTATGGGCTCCAAGCATTGGCAAATATCACAATTTTGACATAATTCAACAACATCTTTATGCATATGGGCCACCAATAACCTTAAAATAATTATTTTTTTAACACTAGTATTCGTGCCAAAATGCCCACTAGGTGAAAGTCTTCCTTTACCTTAAACATTTCCCCTAGAAATAAACATTGTTGTAGAACCCCATCCAATCTTAATTTATACAATTGCCTATCATATAATGTGTAGGGCTTAGCTTTGATGATAGTTTGACTATTTTCCTCTTTAGGTACATTGCTATCAAAGTATCCTTTCTTTAGATATTTTATGATTGGTCCATACTAATCGATTCCTACATTAAATATATGAACCTCAAGTAACTAATCATCTACTCCTTTTATTAATTCCCCATGACTAATTTTGGACAGATGATCTAGTAAGAAATGGACTCTACCCAATTTGTAAATAACTTTAAAATCAAATTTTTGTAACCATAAAAGTCATTTGTGTCACGACCCTAACCTTGGGCTCGTGACCAAGGCAAGGGAATTGAAAGGTGCGGGTCGGGAATGCAACCCAAGAATCACATACACTCTTGGAGCATGAGAGAGTGTGAGGGAGTGAGCCCACATACTCCCAAGTGCACTCCCACCTTGGAAATTGGAGTCCCAATGAACTCCTAAATTTTTTTAAAGCAATCTGAAGGGCTAAAACTCATTGAATTGAGAATTTCCTTATATCATTGGAAAGCTCTTAAAATGTAAACATCTAAAATGGGCTTGTATTATCCATTTGAGTACTTACGACACAAGTTATGGCTGAAAGAAGGGTCATGAGTCAAAATGTCAATTTGACTTTTGACCATGAAAAATCAGGAATCGCCCTGAGTTACATGCTTATAGGAGGTGTGCTACATATTGTTGGAAAGCTATCAACAAGGGATACAACTTTGATTTAGACCTCATTTCAATCAAAGGTCTACACAAGAAGTTATGGGTGTCCAAAGTGGCGGAAGTCCCAATTTCGGGAATTGCAAAACTCCCAACTTGGGAGTCTCGAAAAAAACGTCATTTGGGTGTAGCCCCATGGCGAACCACAAAGAATATTATAAGGGGGAAGGTGGTGGTTTCCCCCAAGTCTGGGCCATGAAGAATTTTATGAATTCGTGTATGCCTATGGCTCGTCTTTGCACCAAAAATGTTCCAACTATGCATTAATCAATTTATTTTTTGGTTTGTGCAAATTGATATGAATAATTGACATGCTTGTCACTCGTCCTAATCCCTATCCCCAAATTCCAGCATGCCCTTCTTACCTCAAAAATGTGACGAATTAAGGAGCATGCCTCAACTCCTTCTGATGTTTTCACTTTGGGACTCACATTTGAATCTTTCAAGGAGTTTGGGGGTGCATCAATCTTGTAATTTGACCTATTACTGTCCCTGATGATCTACAAAGAAAATAAAATTATTTCCTAACAATTAGTGTCTGAATTTCTTCACAGCATATATCATTGCCAAAACTTCCTTTTTAGTTGTTGTATAGTTTTTTTTTACACTATTCATAAGTCTACTGGCATAGTATATTTGTCTGTCAATGGTATTATCTGGGTTTTGACTTAACATAACCCCAAGAACAAAGTTTGATACATCAATATGCACATGGAATTCGATTTTCTAGTTTGGTACCATCAATATTAGCAAACATGTCATAAATGATTTCATCCACTCCCAAGATTTATTGCAAGTTTCAATCCATTTGAATTTTTCATATTTCTTTAATAGTTTACACATGGGTGACGCTTTGTTGGCAAAGTCTCAGAAATAACGTCGATAGAAACCAATTGTTCCCAAAAATCTTTTTATTTCTGTTACATTAACTATTATTGGCATTATAATGATTACAATAATTTTTTGGGGATCCACTAATATTCCATCACTACAAACAATATGTCCAAGTAAAACACCCAAATTAACACAAAATGCACATTTTCTGGGTTAAAATTTATGCCATTTCGTTTACATTTTTCCAAACATTTTTTAAATTGACCTAAATGGTCCTTTTTACTTCCATATACACTAAAATTGTCCCAAAATACTTACAAAAATTTATTCAAATATTCCTTAAAAAGTTTTGGTCACCATTTTTTAAAAATTTGGCAGGAACATTACATAGTTCAAATGGCATAATGTTATATGCACACGCACCCATTTTGAAATAAATGTTGTCTTTTCTTTGTCTTCTTTTGCCATTTTAATTTGGTTATAACCAGTGTTGGGTGAATATCTTGAAAATCCGGATATCCTGACCTAATATTTCTTAGGATATCATTTTTGAAATCCTTTGGATATCAAAAATTTTGATATTCAAAGTGATATCCTTATTTCTAGATATCAAAATAATGATATCCGGTCATATAATATCTGAACATAATTTTTTTTGAAAATATGATATCCAAGGCATATATTAAATCCATGCCCGAATATGGATATGAGAAGGATTTAAATTTAGGGTGTAAGTTGTTAAGGGGATCAAAACAAAATTGTGGGTGTTAGTGTAGGCAATACAAGGGAAAAAATTATTGTGGGTGCCGCCATTAGACCTAAAAAAACAAAAACCCTAAATCTAAAATAATATGGGGCTCAAACTCAACTTGGGCCCCACTTTTTCCTTTCTCCCTCTCATCGCATTCTACTTTCCTCTCCTTGCATTTTGCTTTCCTTTTCGTGTTACTATTCTCCTCTTCGCACTACTACTTTCCTCTTTGCCCTATTGTTTTCCTCTTTGCCCTAATGTTCTCCTCTTTGCCCTACTGCTCTCCTCTTCATGTCATAGTATTGCTCTCCTTTTCGCTTGTTGTTCTCCTTTCTGCGTTATTACTTTCCTTTTTATGTTGTTATTCTCCTCCTCCTGCTTTCCTTTTCATGCACTTGGCTTTCCTCTTCATGATGTTGCTCTCTTTTGCATGTTGTTTGGCTTTCTTCTTCATGTTGTTGCTCTCCTCTTTGCATTACTACTTTCCTCTTGGGCTACTTTTCTATTTTAGGTACAAGGTTTTTCATGTTGTTTCTGTTGGTGTGTTGTTATTTGTTGAAAAATCTTATAGTACCCCCTTGCATTCCTTTTTGCAAGAATTGGGAGCGGTTGGGAGTCAATAATCAAAAATCTATATTTTTCACTAAGTATTTTTCCCTTTGCTTATTCCCATTTATATATATATATATATATATATATATATATATATATATATTTATCTCATTTCTTTTTTTTTGTTTTGTTTTTGTTTTTTGTTTTGTTTTTTTTGGCTTTTGGTTTGTGGTGTAGGGTTTGTTATAAATTGTTTTGGAGACAAACTTAAACCCTTGTACTTTTGACAATTTTATCTTTGCTTACTTCTTTTACAATATTATTTTTTGCTTACTTGTAGATGCTTTGTAATTTTATATATTTGCTTGTTTTGTAGTTTTTTTAATCTTTGTTTGCTTGTAAATGTTTTGCATCATATTTAGTTATGCATAAGAGCAATATCATCACATCACACACACACAATAAAACCTTGTATTTGTTTCATGAGTTTCTCGATCATTTGGCCTTGTAGAACATTTGTGGAAAATGGAAGGGTCAAATGAATTTAATAATCAAACAATGCAAACTAAAATATACATAATATGCATAAATGATGAAATTGAAGTTAATCAAGTAAGGGAAGAAAAAGAATATCCAAGTCTACAAACTAAAGTATGTAGAGTGTGAGGAGAATTTGATGAAAAGAAAACTAAATAGATTTTGCAATAGTTGCAAACTCAAAAAAAATGGTGTCCTCATAATATAAATGCACTTTGTTGGTCTTTTTATTGTGTTGATGATAACTTGATTGTAAACTTGAATGTTCTTCAAATGATGCATTGTTTATTATGTCATTCTCAACCTATTTTTTTGTGAATTCAAAAAAACAATTAAGGAAAGGTATGGTGACATATTAAAAAACACGTGGCATAACATGTCTGCAAAAACATCTTGATGCAAATAATTCAGCAATTTATAAAAGGTTTCAAGAAGAAATTAATAATCAAGGAAAAGAAAATGTTGAGAAACAATCTATAAAAAAAAGGTTTCATATTTCCAATTTTTCCATATTTGAATTTTTGCTTCAAAAGATCCCTTCAAGAAAGATGATGTGGAACAAAAGATGTTTATGGAAAATCTTGCACTTTTAATAGTGCAAAATTATTTGCCTTTGCAATTTGTGGAAAGTTTGGGGTTAAAACATTTAGTGTTACAATTATGTCCTTGTTTGCAATTCCCTTCTTGAAAATTATTCTTAAACACTATTTTGCTTGAATTGGTGGAGAAAACTAAATAAACATATTTTTTCCTTTGCTAAATGATTATAGTTATGTTATCGCCAATTTTGATTTGCGGATGTCCAAGGGTGCACATGATGTGTTTGTCTTGGTCATAAATTTTTGGGGATCTAATTGGAATCCAAAACATGTTACTCTTGGTTTGTTTGAAATTGTTGCAACTACAGGACAAACGTTGGCTAGAAATCTTATTAAACTTTTAGATGCATATGGCTTGAGAAATAAAATCATAACATATGTGAAGGATGAAGGTTCAAATTTAAATACATTGACTAATGCTTTGAAGTTTGTTGTTAAATATGAATCTTTAGGTTTGGAAGAAAGCTTTCAGGGAATTTGTTTTGGTCATGATTTTTCCAAAGCATGCCAATATGCCACAACTAATGACAAAGTTTGTAAAAACTTGAAATATGTGTCTATTAAATTTGCCCAAGCAAATTTGTAGAAATGCATTACTTAGCCAAAGAAATATGGTAAAGGTTGTCAAGAATGGAATAGAGCTTGCATTGAAGCTAGTTTGAGACCTAGGAAATTAAACATTCCAATGAAAACAAGGTTAGTTTGGTTTTCAAACATTTAATTTTTTGCTCCTTTTTGCAAGTCTATCGTTTCTAGTTTATTTTAATTGTAAGTTTTTTTTGTTGATCCTTGATCTACTTCTGCAAGTTACGAGTAAAATCATCCTATTTCAAGAAGCATTACAATTCGAGGTAGCAATTGTCTTATGTTATAGTTGATAAACTACAGTGAAGGTTATTAACCATGTCCTTCCACCTTTAACTTGGCACATATCTCAAATAATTGTTGATATTTTATCTTTAGTTGTAAGTCCTTGTGTGTTAAACTAATCTTATGGGCATTGGTTACTTTTTAATGCTTTGAATGTAACAATCATTATGAGCCAAAAACTTAAAGAAGAATATGGAATTTCAATTAACTTGTAGGATTTAATTGATGATTATGTTGTAGCCCAAGAATTATCGTTGTTTGCATCCAACATTAAAAGAGAAATATGTGGCGTTTTAGATGGTTTTCTTTCATTTTTTAAGAAATATGAAGGAAATAAAACAATAACATGTTGTCCCTGATGTTAGACCTTAGAATTAAAAGTCTAAGGTTGGTTTCATCTCTTATTGGTCAAGAACAAATTGTTTCCATTGTGAATAGTATGATCAACAATTTTTATTTCCTATGTTTTTGAAATGTTACCACGTCTTCCACCTTATGGTAGAATTTGGACTTGTGGCAAATATGCAAATTGATGAAAAAAACAGTTTGAACATTTTTGAAATGTCTACTAAAACTGGAGAACCAACAAAGGAGGTGGTGAATATCCGGTCGTACTAAAATCTAGCATGATTTTTATTTATTTAATGATATCCTTACAAGATATTACAATGAATTTTAAATAATAATAATAATAATAATCGAAACCTTCAAATATTAAAAAATTTATATCTGCCCAACATTGGTTATAATTGTTATAACCATCCATAAATGAGTACATTTTATGTCTAGCCCATTGAATCAAGAACTAAATCCAAGAAAGGTAACAAGAATGGATCCTTCTTGGTTTGGGCATTTAATTTTCAATAATATACACATATACATAATTTGCCATTTTTCTTTGGCACAATTACTAGAGGGGATAACCATTGAGTGGTTTCAAGAGGATATATAAATCCAATGTTTAATAATTTATCAAGGTCTTCTCTAACCTTTAATGCATAATTTGGATTCATTTTGTATTGCTTTTGTTTAATAGGTTAAACATTCACCATCAATTCAATTTTATGCTCACATACTTCTCTTGGAATTCCTTTTAATTCCTTATAACTTGATGCAAAAACATTTTTGTACTCCATCAACACTTTTTAAATTTGTGCTTGAAATACACTTAGTAGTATGACATTAATTAATACCTCTTTTGGTTATTCTTTGCTTCCCAATTTGAATTTAAATAATTGTTTTTTAGCTGTCATTGTCCAAGTAGCAATCCTTTTATCTTTGACAATGATGTTGGCAACTTCGTCAAATATTAAAGCTTCCCTTAGTTGGTGCTCATAAAAATACACTAGATAATCGACTTTCTCTTTTAGTTGTAACATACCATAATCTATTTCTTTTAAGAAATATAGTCCTTCAAGCACTACTTCCCCTATATGCCATAATTATGGTACTACATTATAAAGTTGTTCCTCTTCTCGTACTGACAATCCTTCTTCCCGTTAATTTCATCATCTAAATTTTTCGGCTATAATGATGAATTAATAATGATTCATTTTATTGTACTTAACATCACAGTTTGTTCACTTGAAATAATAATGAAGGTACTATCACCCCAGCTGTGATGAGCTTTGGCCAATTTTAACCATGGATGTCCTAATAACATGGAATAAGCTTCCACTCCATTCTCCATATTCAACACAATGACTAAAATTTTGTAATCACAACATGCCAAGTTGATTTTCAAGTTCTTAATCAAACCAATTGGCTGCACCTTCCATGGTTAGCCATTTGCACCACAAATGGAATTGATTGAGGTCTTCTCAATCCAATTTTCTTTTTTAAACTTTTAGAGATAATGTTCACACCAAAGCCATCCTCCAATAACACATCCTTTACTTCAAACTTCCCACCCAAATTTGAACAATTGGCATAGTTTCATCAAAATCTTCAACTTTTGTTGTTACTTTGCAAGCATATGCAACATGGTCTTCTTTCATTTTGATTGAGGACTTTTCCACCATCCCCCTTAATTGAAGACAAATTCTCATCATTTGTCCCAACTTCATTTCCAATTTTGAATTCATAATTATTTTTGTAGCTTCTGCCATTAAGTTCATATTAACTCCATTCATTATCTCAAACATTTTATTTTGGTTTGTTGCTACATTTTGTATAATCATTATGTTTTGATTCTTTAGATAAGTCAATTTTTCCTTGTCTAAAGTGTTGTCAACACCCTATGACTCACTTACCTTCATCAAATTGACCTTTCCTGTCGACTTGTCACTTCTATTCATAATATGCTTACTTCTTATCAATTGGTGCGTTATACTTTTGTAATTGTTTCTGCCCTTGCACAATTGGTGTTTCTGCGTGTACCACATGCATTAAAACAACTTTCCTTGAAGGACATCTTTTGGACACTGCTTTGTTGGGACAGTGATGAGTATTATGATCATTTTCTTTGCATATCTAGCAAAATTTGTTCAATAATTTACATTCATTTGTAAGGTGTCCTTCATTATAACAATTTTGACAACACACACCTCTTTTAATCATTTCAAAATGATATTTTGTTTTTTTCTTCTTTGGTCTTTGTTTTTTTCTTCTTCAAAATCTTCTGATTCTTCACTATTAGAGTTTTGGTGATATCTCAATATAGTTTTCTTTCTTACTAACATTTATTCTGTTATCATAATTGTTGACTTTGCTACTTTTACCAAACTTCTTCACGACATACTTATAATGGCCATTTAAAGTTTGGTTCACCATCCTTCTCTAAAGGCTTTCTCTTAAATAAATATCATGTGGTCACTATGGAATAACCGCACAAAGTTGTAAAAATCTATCATAGTAATCTTCTATAGATTCATATTTCTTTTGTTTTGCATATTTCAAAGATGCAACCGCTTGTCCTTCATTACGAATCTCATCGAATCAACTGATGAAAGCCCATTGTACTTCATCCCATATTATCGTTGGATGAACCGTCTCATACTTGGCAAACCAATCAACAACTTTCTCTCTAAGAAAATTTGGAAAATATTGTAGTTTATGATCATCTGTATCTTTTCCATTAGTCACACATACTTTAGTTAGTTGTCGAATATATATAACGAGATCATCATTGTCATGATACTTTGATAGTTGAATGCACAAAACATTAACAAGTACAACAACCATGAGTGGATTCACATTCATCACTGTTGTAGCATTGCTGGTTGCCGAGTTGACAAAATTCTTGTATTAAACAAATTAGGACTTGGAGTTGTTCCAAATAGTTTTCTTTCTAGTGGTTGGTCATTACATCTACTGTCACTCATAGTTCTCACGGATATTTTATCAGCTTTCCATCTTGGTAGTCAAGGCCACCCCTCTTCTATCACCTTGTCAATTTTTCCATATGCATTGACAATAATCTTTGGTGTATTCAATAACAACATATTCAATTCTTCAGTTGGTTCTTGATATTCATGATCAACATTCAGTGAGCTCGTTTGCATAGATTATTGAGTTCCATCACTTGTTAATTTGTTTACTTCCTCAACATCAATTTGAACAACAATAATTACTACTTCTTCTTCTATAGGTTTAAGTACTTGATATGTTGTTAGTGATTAAAAAATTATGCCAAGACCTCTCCATCTATTATGTGTAATAGATTGTTGGGTAATAATAGTAGCCTTTTAGCTTCCTCTTGATTTTTTTTTCTCCAATCTGTCAATCTATTTTTCTCTTCCCTTTTCTATCTCTATTCAACATAGGCTCCAAATAGAAAGTCATGTTTATCTTCTATAACCATTTCTACTACTACTCCCAATTTTTGATTCCCATACAATTTTGGAATCATGACTATAGACCAAAATCATTTTGATTAAATTATTTCAAATATGTATTCCTCACTCCCTCTTGTTTTCATGACATATTCAAAACCCGTAGACCTAGGTGCCCAAAGCAATCACTTGGCATCCCATTTTCTATTAATGCATTAATGTTGGGTCCAATAAATTCTTTTATGTCAAGGAACTAAATTGAATGATGCATTACAAAAACTTTCTTTATAGGAATTAATGTGATTATGCATACAATTATTAGTAACCATCTTCTATATTTTGTCAATTCTGAAGCATTAATAATTAGTGATCTATGTTGTACACACTGCACTTCAGTGCCACCATGTATTTTCTTAATAATCAATTCTTGTATGTTTTCACACAATGTTTTAAATTTTTCTTTAAAATTACCCCATTCATTTAATTATGAACATTCCACCCATAACTACATTTTATTCTTAATATTTGTTTAACTTCTTATATAGTTATAATTTCTTTCATCCATTCATTCAACAAGAGTCATAATCTACCATTTTTCATAATGTCCTTCATACACATTATTATAATAATCTAGAAGTATCACTGATTTTGCCATGTCTTGTTCATAATAAGTGAATAAATTTGGAAAAACTAATACTTGTTTAGCCCCCAAAACAATCATCTTATTCACTTTACTATGTTTTCTTTCAATTCTATAAAACCCCATTAAATCTATGTATCCATAAGGTAATACCCTATAAAAAGCATGTATCAAGCAAAATCCCAAATCAATTTCATCAATTTCCACTTTCTCTTCTTCAATTTCCATTAACTTAATTATAATGTATAAAATTTCACATGAATTTGGAGAAATTACATTTTGAATCTTGCAATTTCTCCAACAACGAATTGAATTATCCCCAACACAATCACCAAATGTTGGTGATATAATTTTGTAGGTGTTAATTTTGATATTCCATGAATTAAATTTCTATATATCATTACTAGGTCCTTGTCCTACTCCATTAAAATGAATACCATGTAAACTAACTAACTAGGACAACATTCAATCCTTTCTAAGTCTAGATATTCATTCAATTAAATCCACATACAATGCTAAAACACAAAGAATGGAAGAAAAAACATCTTTTATAATTCCATAAATCACAAAGCTCTACAATTTTTTTCTCCTTTCCTTCCTCTCATCACTCCTTTCCTTGCTTTCTCTTCCTTTCTTTAGTAGATAATCATAAAGACATCCATCCAATCCTTTCAAGTCAGTTGAAATGTGTTTTTATACTCCCTGCAAAACAATTATAACTACTTAACTCTCTAGCAAATTGACTTGCCACAAATTTACTACACTATGTTGTCATAACAATATGTTGCCATACCGATTTGCCTATATTGTCATATTGATTTGCCTACTTTGTCACATTGTTTTGTCTATTATGTCATTTCGACTTGTATATGTATATCAACCTACCTATATGCTTACTGTCCTATATCCTTTTCTTAACACCCTCACATAACCATTCATTCCCAACATTTTTCCATTGTTGATATTCCTCATTGAGTCAATAATTCTTGATCTTCTTGTACATAAACATATTCCAATTCCAAACTACATATATGGGCTATGGTACATCATGAACTTTTCCATGAAACTTTTCCATGATATATAGCCATGAGACATATCCATGAAACATTCCCATAATTCAACGTGGTATTTAACCATGATAAATTTGTAATTTGATGTTCATTTCTTCTTTTCTACATTATCACAATAGTTTATATTGTTTTGATAACCATTTGATATTCCTATGGTACATTTTGGGATGCATTGCCATCTGAAATATTGATCATACATTCCCATGATACATGTTCATTGATCCAAGCCATGTTAGTTTACCATAACTATGATATACACTTCTACTAGATATTGCAATTCATATCATTCTTAATTTAGTTCACATTTATATATGTGCATTGCATATACTTTCAAAAGTATATTAATGAACAATATATTTTTCCCAACCCCAAAAATTATAAATCTAATTAAATTTCATTTTCTTTTTTATTTCATTTAAGTTTACAAGGACTAGAAGCTTGGTTGTTGGGTTACTTCTACCATGAATAGGGGTTTCACGATTGTGTTAATTTGCTTTCATACAATTAGATCCAAAAATTACTTGTTGTTAGGTTCTATCCATTTCATCTTCTCCCTCCTCCATTAATGTACTTCAATCCAAAAGGAGTGTCCCTACCCAACATAATGTTATGAATACCTTGATGATCAAATTGAAGGTATATTAAAGCATTTTGTTGTTCCTTTTCTTTCCATTCATTTATTTTATTTCATAAAAATGATGTGAAATTTGGGCCACCACTTTTATCTAATTATCTACAAATGCATGAGCAAAACACAATTGTTCAAACCTTATAAGGTTAGAATTATTTTTTCTAAAATGCATTAATTGCTTACACTTAAACATTATCTTTAGCCACTACCCACACCATAAAAGAATTATCTTGTGTCTAGAGTTTTGTTAACTATTAAACATTGATCTTCCATACTATGGCCCTTCTTTTACAATTTGCATGTCATCAGTATTTTTTTCTTCATTTTTTAGATATTAATTATTTACCAATTAGCCCAACAATTGGATTTATTTTGCCATGGTGTTTCCCCTTATGAGATGTTCTTGAAACTAAAATTTGAGATAAATCAATTATTATTATTATTATTATTTTGGGTTGTGAATATTTTTTTCATCAATTAGTACCCAATATATTTTTTCTAGGGTTGTATTATAATTGGACATTAAGCTTCAACTTTTTTTCCCCAAGGAATTTTTTTTCCCCCAAATTCAATGTTTGCCAACCCCGAGCTTCATAACAACTTGCATTTGATTCTAAGATGTTTTGCATGTAAATTTCATAAATATTCCCCATAACTTGTTTTGAATTTCAACAAAAATGTCCACATGATGGCCACTTTTGTGCTAAAATATGATTTGAACCAAAAATCTTAATAGATGAATTTGGTACAACTATCATTTCTGAGCAATGTTCAATGTGTGTTATGTTGGGTTCCAACTAGGTTCTTTGCGTATTTATAAGGATGTAGCACATGATGTGAACAACAATGTTTCAAATTTGGTGTACCAGATTCCAACAACTACATCACAAGGAAAGTAATGGGTGGTGAGCTTTGGACAATACAAGGTTGTTGGTGACAACATGTCTATTCATTTGTAGGAAACCATTTGGATGCCATGAACTATTGTATTTGTGGTCAAATCATTGATTGTGGGTGGGAATATGAAGCAAAAAACTAAAGAAATCACTATTACAAATCACGGTTTTTTAAAAGGTTCAAGTTGATCCTAATTTGTAATTTTTCACCAATGGGCATGTACATTTGGACTAAAGGCTAAGGGCTTGAATGACACATATAATTTTTGACAAATCAATTTGACTATTTCATTTATTTGATACATAATCTAGTCAAGTTGTTCAAATTTAGTCAAAATGGCCAATGGGGTAAAAACACAATCAAAGGAGCCACCCAAGTGAATGGACACTCCTTAAAAGTGTTTTTTTTTTTTTAACGTTTGAAAGATAACAAAAAATATATAATAATTTGGATTGTCATAAAATTTTTTTGAAATATTTTCCATTAATTGAAAAATTTACTTGTTCAAAGTGTCACACAAATCAAAAATGTTTTTGCATTTTCAAAGTTCAAACCTCAAGAATGGACAATTTTTATTTTTTTCAAATGTTTTTTTTTTCTACCAAATGTGCACCGTTCCTTCTAAAACTTGGAAATGATTTTAACATTGATGATTAGAAGGGCAAAAGGACTTGAATTGATGAAAATTATTTTTATAACCAATTTAAACACATTTGATTCAAACATGCTTTTGATCTTGAAAATGATGGATTTTAAAAATGTGGCCTTAACAAAAAATTGTTCATATTTATGTGATAAAGGGCATGAATGCATAATATATATGATATAAAATCAATTTTTAATCAAAATGTAATTATATCTAACAAGTAATGTTAAATTAGATATCCAAAATACAAATTTTAAATTTATAAACCAACACAAATGACATTTGTCATGTGTAATCCTCGATAAAAAACTTTTACCTTGTTGGCCTTGCTTTCTTTTACTATATTTTCACCCAACAATTTTTAGTCAAATGGAACATTTAGTTAAAATGGCCAATATTATTTAATCAAGTAGACCATTTAGTCAAAATGGCCAATGTTATTTAGTTGAGCAAGCCATTTAGTTAAAATGGCCAATGTTATTTAGTTGAGCAAATCATTTAGTCAAAATGGCCAATGTTTTTTAATCAAATGTGACATGGATTGCTAGCTTATGTATCTAACTCCTACCTATTCACCAACCTATTTACCTAACTAGCTACTTACCTCCCTATTACCCACACACCCACCTACCTATTACTTACCTACCTACTTATTTACCTACCTACTTATATTTTTTCACTTTTGCACAACTTACTTACCTACCCATTCACTTACCTATCTAAGTTTAGCCAAATTTTAATCATTAGGTTTAGTTTAAGTTTTGTCATTAAATTTAGCCATTAAATTTATCCTAAGTTGAATCATTAAAAATTTGGCCATTAGGTTTAACTTAAAATTTAACCATTAGGTATAACTTAAGTATAGCTTAGGTATAGTTTAATCACTATGTTTAACCATTATATTTAACAACTAAGTTTAGCCTAAATTTAATCATTATATTTAACCAAAGTTTAGTCATTATGTTTAAAATATATATTTAGTAAAGGTTTAATCATTAGGTTTGGCCAAATTTTAACTATAAAGTTTAGCCATTAGATTTATCAATTAGGTTTAACCACTAGATTTAATCATTGAGTTTAGCCACTAGATTAAACCATTAGGTTTAACCTAATTTTAGTCATTAGGTTTAATCATTAGGTTTAACCATAAGGTCTAGCCTAATTTTAATCATTAGGTTTAACCACTATGTTTAATGATGTGAATTGAATGTGTGAAATAAAAAAACTTGACAAAAATAAACACCTTTGATGGTGTATGGTAAATGTTAATCTTTTGACATTATTTTATTCCTTAATTATATTCTTCAACATATTATTCTCCATATATTCAAGATCTGTAATAATATCAAACTAAAAAAAATCAAAACGTAAAACTCAACAAAATGTACTATTTCAAAATCCATATACGCACCAATATTACATCTGTAATAATCTATAAAAAAAATTAAAACCATATGGAATTGAAAATAAGAAATAAAAAAACAAATACAAAGAAACACAATGTTCTTCTGCACCAAAATCTTCTTCCAACTTCTCTCATGAGCTATTCTTCATCATTAAAAAAAACTACTCAACTTCCTAATCCTCATCAACCCAAAACTCCAAGTAATCCTTCCTAGTTTCGCATCATGAACATCAATTCAAATTGTCCACTACCTAGTCCTAATCATTCAACCTTATGTTGCCATTGATTTGTCCTATAGTAACATTACCTTCTATCCACTCACTACACATTTGTCCATTCTATCCAATGGTGAAACGTCCCCTCCCCGAGGCTATATGTACACCATACTATCATTTAATCCCCTCTTGGACTAAAGTTTGGCCACAAAGTGAAAGACTTTGAAGTTTGGACCCTCATATTGAGGAGTGACCCTTAAGTCCTGATCTATAGCCGCATTTACAAGTAGCACTCCAGGAAACATTAGTTGACAAGAAGTTTGACCGCTGTACATGAGTGATTTAATTGGTTGCAAAAATTCATCATTTCGTTATTAAAAACAAAGTTGCAAGCAACATGGTCAAGGATTTTTTTGGGAAATTTTCAAAAAGAATCCCCGCATTTTGAGGAAGAAAGTTACAAACTCATCAAGACTTTTGAAGGATTTGGGCAAGTTTTTAACTTTCTTCTTTTGAAATTCTCATATTTAGCTAATAGGTTCTAGAGGTACATCAACATGTGTTGGATTCTTAAATTTTTTATTTCTCTATTATTTTTGTAGCCAGATTTGGCTAAATCCTCTTGTGGCTGATCACCACTTCTGTTGCAACATGAGAGATTTGAAAAAATAAAAAGAACACTGCTCTACACCAGTATAATTATTAATGTTGAATTATAGCCAAATTCAACACTAAAATGTCTTATCCAGATGATTGCCACTTCAGCTACATCACAAAAAATGTGGAAAAAAGAAAAGAAAAGAAAAGAAAAAAACACTGGTGTGCAGCAGCCTTT
>Ga0209611_10005956_pt1 | contig 20195 bp, 15 predicted proteins | sample S1TSphgellanicum_3_FD_187693 | JGI IMG/M metagenome (GOLD analysis project Ga0209611, IMG submission 187693) | Host-associated microbial communities from peat moss isolated from Minnesota, USA - S1T2_Fc - Sphagnum magellanicum MG (SPAdes) (version 2) | ecosystem: Host-associated > Plants > Peat...
AAAAAAAAACAAAAAAAAAAAAAAGGGCCGGGCAATTTAACTGACAAAAAAAACAAAACCAAAAAAAAAAAAAAAAAGGTCCGTGCTGGCTCGGGCACTGCCCGGAAATTGCCCGGACAGACAAACAGACAGACATTGTAACTTTAATATATAAGATTACATGTGCATTATGCATATTGCTAATTTTTGTAAAGGCAAAAACTTGCTAGCTTGTTTCCCTATCTCTACTTAATTGAATGGCTATTTACAGGAAATCCTTTTTTTTTCCATTACAACATGATCTACATGCTCTCCAATGGCCATGATTTTTCTTTGCATGTGTATTTCAAGTTATAAATGTTTTCTAACTTGGGTTGATATTGAAGGTAACCTATGTTGGAAAGGTCAATTTCAAGGGTTGAATTCCCCCACGTGTGTTTTTTTCTTTCAAAGTTCATATGTTCGTTCAATCTTTTTAATTATTTTGCATAATGTGCACACAATATGCACTACACAATGTTTATTGTTTTGTTTTTGTAGTTATGTTGCATATGCATTCACATATTTCTCAAGTGCCCAAAATTCTACAATTTAACACAATTACTAGATTTAAATAAGACAATAGCAACTTGGGTATTTACATTCATCCTACACAACTCTTAAACAAGGTTAAACTTATGTTAAAAACCTCTGGAGAAATTCCTCTCAACAACTTCTAGACTACGAACATGGAACCCCATAGTGGGAAAGACAAATTAAACTTTAAATTTACACATGAATACCAAGATAAAGAAATGGGTTTCCTATAGCATGTATTTACAATAGTCTTGAAAAGATAGGGTTTGCGAGCCTAGTAGATTCAATAGTGGGGTTTCTACTCACCATGCCATTATTTGCAAAGTTGGAAGCACACTAAAAGCATTTCCTTCGTCCACACCTAACTTGTTTGGCTTCTTTTGAGGAGCTTAAATATTGAACTATCATTGCTTATCGATGATAATTGGTAATTAGTTCAATAAAATATTAATCATTTAAATCCAACTCTATAGTGCAAAAACTTATACCCAAAAAAGAAAATGAAATTTACATAAACTAATTTATTATTCATAAAGGCCAAACAATACAAAAGGTGTGTAAAACATCCTATTATATTGGTCCCATGGGCCAAATAGGATAAGACACCAAATTTACAACAAGGAAATAACCTTAGGGAAACTAAAATAGTACACCAGTTTGAATGTAGTGGGAGATTCTATTCTAACCATTTAAAACTATTTGGGAAAGCCTCAAGATACTTGTTGACTTGACCTTGTTATGAAGCTAGAATTCAATCCCTACATAACAATCTATTCCATATACTTGTTTTACCATGAGTCTACACTACTCTATCACACATGCTACAACTTGAGGAAGAGTCAACAAGTTCATAGAAAAGCAAACACATGTCATTTAACATTAACACACCTTCCAATAATATTGCCAATAACACATGGCCTGAATGACCTAACCTCCATGACTGCACCAATTCTATTTTGGATGAACTTGAATTCATCCCAGAAATTAGATTTTGTGGCAACATTGAAATTGGGTCACTTTTATTTTCTTAGGTCTACTTACCCATAAAGAAAATCTATCCATATGCCCACTTCTTCCACCCAAAGTACCTACCTATCTTTGCATTTACCTACCTACACCTTGCCCATATATCTACCTACATGGTATATAGAGTTTTGTGGTGTATCATGGGCATCGCAACCATTCTAAAATCACTTTATAGTAGTTATTGCTACTTGTAGGAGGAAGAGAAACTACAATGATTAAAGCAATCAAGAAACCTCTAAAGCGGCCACTATGCAAAGAGCCATTATGCGAGAAATTGAACAATTCCAATGTTATGAATAACTACAAGACAAGGAACAATTACAATGCAAAAGCTACAATGTGAAGAGTTGTTGCAAGATTTTGATCAACAACTTTTGGTCACCTTGTAAAGAAGACAACTTGACAAACACACAATTTGTCATCCTTTCCATTTAAAAAAAACAAATTCTCCAAAGAAACACGACAACAACAAGCTGCAATTGTCATCATCATGTTTCTTGTGTCCATGTCTACATAGAGAAGACAACAATAAACATGTAACTCATCGTCTTCTTTAAAAAATATTTCTATTGCGCACAAAAAGGACAATGACAAGAACAAGTCATCACTTTCCTTTTTTTGGTGTATGTGACCTTTTGTAAATAGCGCAATGACAATTGCACAAGTCATCATCATCCCTTTTTAATGTCATTGTCCCCTTAAAGAGAAAACAAGGATGCACAAGTAGCGTGTCATTTTCCTTTTGTTTTAAACATGGTTTTTCTGCACCAAACAAATACAATGACAAATTGTGCACTTATTGTCATCCTTTTTTGTGTGTTTGTGTCCCCTTGCAAAGAAAGTAGAGCTTGTCATTTTATTTTTTCGAAAAAACTTTTTTGCAAAAAAAAAAGGACAATGAGCAACTATGCATTTCTTGTCATCCTTTTTTTTGTCTTTGTGTCCCCTCGTGGAGAAGACGATGACAAGTTGTGTGCCCATCATTGTTTTCCCCTTTGAAAAAAGATCTTTTTCTTTGAAAAAAAAAGGACAATGACAAGTTGTGCACTTATTGTCATCCTTTTATTTGTTTATATGTTCCCGTGCACATAAGATAACGATGAATACATAGTTTGTTGTTGTAATGCTTTTTTTTCTAAAAACATTTTTTTAACAAGAAAAAAAAAACAACAACAAGAATCCAAACTTGTTGTCGTTTTTTGGTATTTTTTGTTGATATGATGCAAAAGACAACAATGAACTTGCTTCATCATCATCTTCTTTTGTTGTCTTATAGGATATGATGATGAAGCAAGTTCATCATTGTCTGCTATCATTTTTTTGGAGGAAAATGACATGTGGCAACATTTTAAAGTTTTTAAATAATAATAATAAATTTTAATTATAAAAAATTAATTTTAAAGGAATGAATTTTTTATTAATTAATATAACTAAATAATAGTAATAATTTATTTAATAGTAATATAATTTTATAATTAAATTATTTTAATTAAATATTATACTATATTATAATCAAAATAATTTTTAGTTTTAAAATTAATTTATTGGGCTTTTAAGCTCTTAAATATAATCAACATCATTAGTTGTTATTAATTATAAATAATTAATAATTATTGTTTAAGGTTGTTTGTGTGTACAAGAAGGTTGAAGGAAGTCGCATTAAGTCACAACAAATCACATCAAGTTGCAACATATAAGTTACCATCATTTTTTTATATGTTTTTTACATTTTTTTGTTCTTGGGGGAGCTTGAATCTCCTTGGCAATAGTCACAATTGATGGTTACTATCACCATTGGCCCCAGCTTCAAGGTCCTTTTTTCTGGATTGATTGTTGTTGGATGAATTGTGTTTTCCTAATGATGTGCTTGTAAATGAGGATGAAATTGATGAAATACGACCTTTTTTTTTGTTTTAGGATGGCACAACCTTGAGAAAAACCTAAATGCCAAAGAAAGGTGTCAAGTATTGGTAATCAACAACAACTGAATGTTGTAGCAAATGAAAAACAAACTAAGTAGAACAAATAATTGTCATATATACACATGTTCTTGAAGGTAAATCTCTTGTACTGGATTATGTGTCTCACATGTTAGGGTTTAAAAGAATTTAATGTAACATAGACATTGTGAATAAAAAATCGCATCCCATTTTCAATTTCTATTTGAAAATGGGGATGGCTATTTTTTTGCCCAATGTTTTCCAAGCAATACCCATATGCTTAAATAAATGATTCTTTTATATAATACCAAGCGATACCATGATATAATGGGTCTAGGGTGTAAGGTTTGTTTGCAATACCTTTATTGTGTTTATTGTCCACATGTTGGTCTAATTGAAATACCTTCATCATGTTTACCATCTACTTGTTAATCTGATTTCAATACCCTCATCGAATATAAATGAATATTTCATCTTTTTGGCCAATATTCACATCCATTTGATAATGAAGTTATTTTTATAAGAGCTGAAATGGGTTCTCATGAAGCTGATCATGCAGAAGTCTCACCAAAACATGCAATGGAAGATGTGGATTGGGTGCATGAAGGGTCAAGGTGGTTGTGTAAGATCAATGGATGCACAAATAGTTATGCGGCTATGTGGTTGCTTCATCAACAATTTGACAACAAACATTTACCTCACATGGAGGTAGGTAAATTCAACCATCCCTTTATTTGTCTTAGGGGGCCAAGGTGACAAGACCACCATGCCATGAATGCTCACATTTTGAGCAACATGCAAGCATGGCAAATCCATAATGAAAATAAGGTAATTGATTAAGCAAAAATAATATTAAATATGAGTGAAGTTGACTTCAAATTGAAATGCAACACCTCGAGGAGGTTTGATGACCTTTATAGGTAAGATTTGCCTCCAAAAATTTGTTACACATCATCGGCATACCTATATGGGGTTGGGGTTTATCCCACATTGTGCCTTCTCACAAATTGGGAAGGATGATGGGCTTGTTGAAACAATTCAAGTAGTAAGGTTGGCTACATAAAGCCTTTTAAGCTAGCATGGGATGTCTACAATTGGAATTCCGAATCCACCAAAGGCAATAGAAAGAAGGATATGTAAATTGTGTGGAAGTACCATGAATTAGAAATGATTCATGGCTAGTAAGTTTTAAAACATTTAACCATTTTTTAACATTATTTTTCCATTGTGCATTTGAATGATGATAATTTATCTTTTGGTATGTAGGGTTCAACATATCACAAAGGAAGATTTTGTGGTAGATGTCATTTGATTCACACTTCAACATTGACATATTTTCACCAATTACCATGAAGCAAAGGTCATAGAAGCTGCAACAACTTATTGAAAAAACATGGGCATTTTAAAAACTTTTCATTTAATGAAGGTGCACCTAAGCAAATAATGTTAGGCCATTTTAACTTAGCTTGTGGTTAAGTTTTCTACCCATTTTTATTTTTCCAATCCCAATTTGCAATGCCTTACCTTTTCACCTTATGTCATATACCAAATGCATGCCTCAATTCACCACAAATCAAAACAAAACCAACTAGAAATACCTTCAATTTAACATGCAAACATTAATTATGGGCATGACCCATTTTATTTTCCAAGCCCAAATTGCAATATTTACATAAATAAAATATGTGTATTGTGTTTAACCTCACCAAAAGCCTTATTTGATTTAATAGGTTTTGATTATGTAGGTATTACAAAAACTTGTTCCTTAATCATCTGAGGTTTACTTAGGTGCATCTTTTCCACCAAACGCAATACATGCATCTAGTGAACCAAATGCAATAGGAAGTATCCTAAATATATTTTAATAAAAAAATAAAAACCAACTAACAATACCTTCATTTTAAAATGAAAATATTGATTGTGGGCATGCCCCATTTTTTTACCAAACCCCAATTTGCAATACTTTCATCATTGAAGTTTTATAATCATTGGTAAGGTGGTCACAAATGTAATTTCATCACTATTCCTACAATGTAATACTACCACAATAAGTTTATCACAATACCTACATAAAAATGTATTGTGTAACTTCACCAAAAGCCCCCCTTTATTTCATAGGCTTTGATTATGTAAATATTGCAAAAACTTGGTCTTTCATCATTTAAGGTTACTTAGGTGTATCTTCTCCGCCAAACACAATACCTAATGGACCAAGTGCAATAAGAAATATTTAAAATATAAATATAGATTTAAAAATTAAAATTTTAATATATTATATTTATATCATAAGTCATAATATTTAAATAGCTTGTCAATTATTATAGAGCAAAATCTATTAAAAAATATTCAATTATAAAATTACATATCAATATCATAAGTTTGTAATTTAAGAATTACATTATATACATGTTACTTTACATTGACCATTTATACAAATTAACCTTACATCTTAAATGTATTAATATTGAATTACAATGATTTTATTTGTGGCAAAATTTTCCATTTTGAAAATTTTTAAAAAAAAATCTTGAATAACACGGTCCAAAATGTTATTTGGATTTTTTTCAAATAAATACCCATATTTATGAAATCACCATATTTAACTCATAAAATTTAGTGTTTGGCCAACATGTAATGGAATTTCTAAATTTGGTTCAATATTCTTTTGGTTGATCACCACTTTTGGTGCAACACAAGAATTTTTTATAAAAAAACACAAAAGGTTTTGGTTAAAATGACATTCACACTCCTTATTTCTTATTGCACAAGATGAAGACATTATTGAATTGTATTCAAATAACATTCAAATGAATAACACTATAAAATTCAAAACAATTTAGGTATTTTATTCAAAAGCTAAATAACATTATAATTATAAATTATAAGTTTATTTTAAACCATAGAAAATATTGAAATCTTATATTAACAATATAAATAATAATTTTGATGCAAGTAATAATATTAATAAAATTTACATTTAAAAAATTCTTTAAATTAACCCTAAATCTTTTTTTAAAAATTCTCAACTTTTTCATGTCACACCAAAAGTGGTGATTAGAAATAGTGTGGCATGCCCAATTTGAGTCCATCATCATGTCAATGTTTGCTTGAACATGTCAGTTTCATTTGTCAAGATGGATGTTGACCGGTTTTTTTGGCGACTGAAATATTTTCGTTTGACCGGTTCTAATGACCAAATTTTTTCAGTTGCCCAATTTTTCTCTCACTAAACTAGGTGACCAAAAAATTTCAATCACCAATTTATAGTTGTCGCACAAAAAAAGATTTGGTCACCACCCAAAAACGTTTGGGGTACTACCCAAAAAATTCATTTGTTTGATAGACAATGGCTCAATTCCCACCATTGATCGAATGACTAAATTTTTGTGTGGCTGCCCAAAGCAAATTTCGGTCATTGCACAAATTTTTCAGGGAGTGCCCAAAAATTGGTTGCCAAATCTATTTGCTCAGAAAGTTTTTGGTTGCCACTTGGAAATTTTTGATCATTTGATGGACAATAGTTCAATATCCATTATTAATCTAGCAATTGAAAAAAATTAGTTGCTACCCAAAAACATTTGGTTGACACCTAAAAAAATTAGTCACCAATTTTTTAAAACTTGGGTGCCACAAGATTGTTGGATGCTATGACAACCTTGACCACAAGAGGATTTAGCCAAATCTAACTAAAAAAAAAATAGACAAGTAAAAACTTTAAGGATCCTATTACATGTTGACCAACCATTAAAAACTCTTTAAAAAAATTGGACACTTCAAATGAAGGAAGTTTAGCAATTTCATAATTTTCTTGCTCAAAATGTTGCAATTTCTCTAGAAAATTTCCAAGCAATTCCTTTGACCATGTTGCAAAATGGTGAATTTATACCATATAATGTTTTTGAACAAACCTTACATTTGCATTATATTAATATTGATTCAATGTATTAAAATATCATAAAATTGCAATTTGAATTTTATTCACATTATAAAAAATATGTTCAATCACGACATCTTACAATGTTAAAAAGAAGGGCCAATTTGATGACCTGTTTTTTTAAAACTTTTTTTGGAATTCAAATTGAAGTGTTAACATTGTGGTGGTAACATTGTGTTACCAAACCTATGTTTGTCCTTTTAAAAAAAAATTCAAATAACTAACATAATCACAACAGTTGATGTATCTCCTCCACTAAAATTAGTTTTTAATCAAAATGGAGTGCTCGAAATGGTTATGCCTCATCCCAAGGGGGTGATGTAACAAGAGTTTTGGTATTTCCCTTGCCTCACATTACTAAAGCTAAGGTTATTAGGACTCATGTTTATCATGCATCAATTTTTTTATTTTAAGAAGCTACAGTGAACAAATCAAGATTTGTTTCTTCATTTATGAAAGAACCCCAAAGTTCATCATCTATCAATCCTGCTCGGGAATTTGCACATACATTCACGCAAACACAAATTTATGCTAGTTGTGAGGCAGAAGCAAATTGGGGGACATAAACTTGTTATTGGTGATGCATCAAATGTCAACCTTCTCATAAGGCGATTCATGATTGCATGTAGATTCATTTCCATGTTTCCTTTAAATCAATTAAATTGTTTATGAAGGGTTTTTTTATATATACTTTTTGGAAAAGGTAGGTGTGGTTGCAACACAAAAACTATCAACTATGGAATGGAACGAATGGATGTTTTACTTCTCAAAATGGAAGGCACATTTCAATTTGGGGGCTCAAAAATGCTAAGTGGTTTCTTTCACATGTAATTTAAGTATAATTTTTGAATTAAAACCATTAGTTATGTAATGAAGAAGATCATTTTCTTTTATTTGGAATGATCAATGAGGTTTGGAATGTAAAGAAGGTTGATTCATACATAGGAAACACCCTGTTGGGCCCATGGTCATGGTTGAAGTCATAGACATCACTTGATCATCCAATAACATTTAATTGCTTTCATTATATATTAATGATCCCATTGATGCCACGTTTTTACAATGGATTTTTTACTCAAACTTACTTAATCAATGTCACAAATGTAAAAGGTTTGGACACGTTGCATAAGCTTGTCGAGTCCAAAGATCACAGATGCAAGGTGGAATCAATTCAGATGTTGGTTGGTTCAATCTTGGAACAAAAGAATGGTGAATGGCATTAATAAAATACCAAAGTTGAACCGCGTAGGAATGATGCTGGAATGAATAACCATATAAACTACTAGTCTCAAAACAATTTAAGTAATGAGAATCTTCAAATATCTTATGTTCATGTTGACAACAATGCATTCACATCCAATAAATTTGAACACATTCCTTCACATTCAATAGTTGCATCATTCAACAAGGTTCTTGATAAAATGGGTCCAATTGTTTACAAAAACAAAAGACCATTAAGATGGGCATATAATGATCCATCTCCATTCAAAGATATTACAAATCAAGATACCTTTCATTTAAGGTGGAAGATCACTTTGAAACCTAAAGCCATTCCTAATAACTCTTAGTGAATGGGTGACACACAAAAATAAGTGCAAGGGCAAGACAAAGAATGTTTCTAATTTGGTTTCAACTCGAGTTGTGAATCCAAAAATGACCTAGTCCTATGATGTACCTTCCAAAGAAAATGTTGCAGTTATGCCAAAAAAAATCCTAACGAAGAGGATCTTGTGGTAAAATTTATTAGAAATTGCATCCTATTCAATTTTGCATTCCACCCATTGTGGAGTGGAAATATTGAAATCCATTCAAATGGTTTAGGACTTTGTCCCAATGGACATCATTAAAAAACGAATCGTGTGGCAACAATTCCATTAATGTCTCCACCCAACAACATGTTTAATGGTTGCTTGTGCATTTTCATTATGCATTTCCATTCATCATCCACACAACATGTAGTGACATTACTAAAATTTTTGGTTTTTCAAACAGTTCAAATTGATTAATTAGTCATTTTTTACTAATGGACATGTCCATTTTAACTAAAGGCTGAATGAATGTATTTTTCGACCAATCAATTTGATTAGAGTGACTTATTTGACCAATATATTTAATCAAGTTTAACAATCTTAATCAAAATGGCCAATGAATTTTAATAAAATGAGACATTTAATTAAATTGAATATAAAAAATTAACATCATTACTCAAAATGACTAATGTTCTCTATCAAATGGGACATTTTATCCTTATTGCATATCTATTTCTTACTTCCCACTTACAATCTTACAACCTACCTACCAACCCACACACCTCCCTAGGAGTAATATTTACCTACTTACTTACTTATTCATTCACCTATAACTTATTTACATATTAAATACCTACCTACCTACCTATTTTTAGATCTGATATATTAACATGTTATTTTCAAACATAGAGTCTCTATTTAACAACAACTATAAAAATTAAAAATAAAACTCAACCAAAAATGCATTACCAAAAAAAAAAAAGAAAGCACAATTATAACTTCTATAATGATTTGAAAACATAATCAAACCATATCATATTGGGTAAAACAAAAAAACATGAAACAAAAATAAATTGTATTATCAATTTTCTTCATCAAAACTAATGTCTACCTTTAATATGAGCTTTCTTCGTAAAACTTCTTCCTCTTTCTCTGAATCATAATTCCCTCATTTCCCTCTCAAGTTCCCACCATAATCCTCAATTTGAATCAATCCTCATAATTTCTAATCAACTTAGCTTACACAGTCTTGCTATACCTCTCTGTCCACCCTGCAGATTTTATACCTGCCTACCTCTAAATCTGGAACTTGATGGGATTAGTAGAGGCGATGCTGCAGGAGCCAAATCATTCAATATCCTCATGCTAGCAGCTTACAGAATGGAAGTTTGGATGAGCTTGAGGTACAGAGCATTACACTCGACTTCTTCTTTTGTTTTGTGTTCTATCCCCTTCAATGTGAGAGACATGTGGTATGGTTGGAAATGTGGCAAGTATTGTTGGATCAGTTTCTGAATGCACAAAGACAAATGATGTAGGTGCGACTTTGTGTCTGTCGTCAGCTCTTTTCATGATACTAAAGTTTGAGTTGGGCTGACGTTTGTTTCTAATGAAACTCACTGAATGTCTGCTTGGGTTGCCAAACTGTGTTGATCTGTGTGTAATCATGGTTGTTTTCTGTGTCATGCGCAGGGGCTATTTGAAATCAAAGTCGACAGTTCGAGTGGGACCCACTGGCACAAAACCATCTCCAGAGCTTCAAAAGAAGCCATTTATAAGGTAAGTGCCATACATGTGTCTGTTACTAGTATGCTTTGCCCCTCTATGCTTCTCTCCAACCTGTTCTGTATGTGCATGTAGCCAACTTTTGGGCTTTTGGCTATCTTTTTGCTCATGCTTCTTTCTCAACTCCCAAAAGTGTCCTCTCAATTAGACGAGTAGCTCAGGCAAAAAACAAGCCATTTGTGGGGTATCCATGCTTGCATGGCATCAATTGTTTTGTTTAGAGAATGGTCTTATGCTAAGTGGCAATCATAAAAGCAGCAAATTTTCTTTCTACTATTAATACTATTCTCTTACACTACCGAGTGTTAGCAGTAAGTTTTGAAGTAAAAGTATTTGGGATCTCCTCATGTGCAGGTTCAGTGGCAGATATGGGGGCACACATGCTTCCTCAGATCACCTTCTTCTCAAGGCTGTTGTATATATGGCCATTGTCAGTAATCTGGTGAGAATTGCCCACTATTTAATTCTTGAGGTATTTCCACACCTTGAGTATCTGAAACGGAAGTCTACTCCCAGTAGTGGTAGGTGCAGTACACTCTATCCCTAGTCTTTCTTGCCTTGCAGTTAAGGCTGTGAAATTGCCTGAATATTTTGTAAAACTTAACAGTCCTGGAGGCTCTACTTCTATGATTTTGGTTTGGTTTCTCTTACAAATCTGTCTGTCAATCCTGTCTGTGAGCTCCTTACTCTGGTATATGATATGCGGTTGCTTCTTTATTGATGTTTATATGTGCACAGGTTGAGTAAAACTTTGACCCCTGGTACATGATCTGATTCCAGCACCCTGGATGTTTTCTAAATGAACACATGTGCATAAATCAAAGATTGTCACTAGAGTCTCTGAGTGGAAGTAATATCCCATCATGCCCAAGCTAACTTCTCCACAGTTGATGAGATAGTGCCTCTTCTAGTGGGCTGAAAGTTGTCTGTTATAAAAAGTTGGTCACTCAAGTGGAGCTGCAACAACCATCTGGCAATCATCATAAGTCAGACAATCTGGAACCCATATGGCAATGGCTAAGCTCTAAGCTCCCAGTGCTTGACAAATTCTATATATGGGGCGCACAATAGAAGACAAAGCAATTCCACAGGAGGGACCATGGTTTTGGGTTGGCTGCTCCTGGGAAGGTATTTTACAACCGAGGAGGAGACATCCTCTGTGTTCTGCAGGTCTGGAAACCCTTTGCATTTGTCAATTTCTGTTATTGCATGTGTTAGTCTGTTTGTGGATTTAGTTTAGTGGTGGTGGTGGGGCAGGCTGCTTCTTCTTGGATGTGTTTGGTATATGACATCCATTTGATCATATTGTTGTGCTACCTTCAAAGGCTTAGTGTGGAAAATTTCTCTGCAGTCTCATAGATATGATGATTTCTGTTCGATGGTGGAGTGCATAGCCTGCTTGTTTTGTCACATGTCGACAAGTCATTGAATTGCAGGGTTTCTGAAGCCTCTTCTCAGCTCTGGTTAGCTGTGTAACATCATATAAGGACAGAAGGGGCAATGCTAGTGTGACATAGAACTGAAGGTGGGGTGACTGGATGGGTCAAGCAGCTGAGCATGGAGTCTTTGTATCAGGTCATAGTATGTAGGCAGATTTGGATCTGGGGAGAAAAGCTCTCTGTATTGCTGAAGGCCAAATCTTTGTAATAAAGCTAAGTTTCTTCAATTGACAGATTGTGACTTTGATCTTTGTGTACCTGCTGTCCTCTTCTTGTCTCTCTGTATCCTCAAATGTTCCCAGTTGTCATAATGCCAAATTTTGTTGCCTTGACAGGTAGTAGCAGAAATTGGGTAAACTGGATTGTTCATCCTGGTTCCCTCTTTCTGAATGTGCCTAGTACAAAGCTGTGCTATTTTCAATCTCCTCCCAACCTTGATATCCTCCTCCCTCACAAATGATTGACAGTTCATGGGATTGAAGTCTCCATGTTGTGTCCCTTGCTCTGCAACATACATTCTGATTGCACTAGAGTTAGAGCATCTGATGAGAGCTTCCTTTTTGTCTTTGCTTTGTAGCTTTGGGCGTTTTGATTGTTTTGTTAATGAATGTGGGTTCTGCATACTTTTGTGTCAAATGGTTCCTTACATATATTAGGTATAGTCTCAACATTGAAAGGTAGGATTTGGTGCAGAATCTCAAATTCATATTTATGATGTTTTGAATGCATATTTTATGGCATGTGTCTTTGCACCACCATGATCAACAATGAGAATTCCTTTACTACTAGAAACCAAGACTAAAGGTTTTTTGTGCATATAGAGATTGAAGATGATGACAAGGCATTGCAAAACACAAATTCCTTGGAGTTGGCTTGAGTTGTTGGAATCCTTTTTTGTGGTAAATGAACAATTACTTTGTGTTGTCGGAATCCCTAAACCTTCCAATGACCTATTTTCCAGGATCTGAATGTAGTGGCAACTGCATAGAGCTGTAGGTCGAACTTTTCACTGCATAGTGTTCTGCTTTGCTGTGCAGGTGTACATCAAGTCACACATGACCAAGGCCTACTTCAAAAGGTTTCAAATCAAGTTCATGTGCAGGCAAGGTCAGTTTTTTGTTTTTCCTTGTGTTCATATCTGTAGGCAATCATGTGTGCAATAAAAATGCATATATGCTGATCAAAGATTTCTCATTTGGAGAGCCTGCATGTAGGTACTGTCTGAACCAATCTGTGCATTGCTATGTCTTGTTCTGATGTATACTCTCCTATGTGCACTGTGCAGCTGGGAAAACTGCCTATCAAGCCAGGATTCGTCTTACCACTCAGGACAAGAACAAGTGCAACACTCCAAAGTACCACTATGTTTTCGGATTTGTATCCTCTGTTGTTAAGTCCTTGTTTAGATTGGTCTGAGAATCCTGCTTTGCCTTATAATAGCCATGTGTGTTTCTTTCTTTCACATTTCATTACCTGGAGTTGACTGTCTCTTGAATATGAATTCATTTTTCATGTTTGGTTTGATAACTTGTGTGTGACCTTTGGAATCTGATAGGGATTCTGTTCCTTTTGATCTAGGTGGCACTCTTTGGATTTTGAGTGAGACTGACAGTGTCTGCACATAAGTCCAATTTTCTTTGTAATCTCTTCATTTATAGTTGATCTGAGTGGCAGGAAAAAGTGATTTGTAGTGCCCCTGCATGACTGCCTGTCTCCAGTTTTGGGTTCCTAATGTGTAATGTCAAATTCTGCTTTACTACTTGTGTATGTTGGAACCTGAATAGTATATGCATCTGTTCCTTTACATTTATTTGTCCAGACCAACAGAGACATTGTGGCTCATTGCCACTCTTGCTGGTGACATTGTGCTGACCACTGCCTATGCCCATGAGCTTCCACACTATGGCTTGAAGGGTGGTCTCACCAATTATGCTGCTGGTATGCCTTCTGTGTGCCAGTCCAAAATATCTTTGAAAGCACCTGGAGCAAGTAGCTATTGGCACTTCTGTGCCTGGCAAGCAATGCTTGTAATCACCTTCCCCAAGCTCCACTTTTATTAATGGATGGGTTGGATGTGGGTTATGGTGGTCCATCACAGCTTACTGCGCAGGTCTTCTGCTGGCTCAACGTCATTTGAAGAAGTTTGAGCTTGATGAGGACTCTACCCAGGCAATGAAACGGTTTGTGATTTATTTGGTTTTTGTATGCAAACATTCTGTTATTTGATGTTCGTAGAATTGCTTCTAACTCATGGGCACATTGGGTTCCTAGCTGCAATGACAGCTTTTTAAAGTCACTTAACAGCAGTGGCAGCCACAGCAATATCTACCATGTGCAGGCCATAATTAGGTTGATATTTTGATGTTTTGGTTGTTCCTGTCTGCAGGTACTGGTGAGGACTTCAATGTTGAGGAGGGTGGGGCAAATGGCCATTCAGGGCTCTTCTTGATGTGGGTTTGGTCAGGACTACAACTGGAAACAGAGTTTTCGGTGCCCCTGAAGGTACCTTTCCACTTATGTTTTTTGTGTATATTCTGATAGCAAGGTTTACTAGTGTCAGGATTTGTTCATTATTTGGCATCTTATCTAGTCCAGTACTTGTCCAGTGATCCTAGATCTGTATCATAATATAGAGAGTCCTTATGTATAGCTTCATGAACTTTCCTAATTCATCTTTGTTTACTTGAATGCACTCTCTAGGGAAATTTCATGTAGCATAAATTATCTTCTAAAAGAGGACTAAAGGATTCTCTGTTTACTCTGAAAATGAGAGAACAAATCTGTGTGGATGTTATGTGGTGTGTGCTAATGTATTCTCAATGTTCACAGTAGCTTTATCAGTGGGAGTCATCTCATGGGCTGACTTTCTTTCTGCTTATTACATGGCTGGGTGTTTTTGTATTGTATTGCTGCTTTGCTCAGCTGCTTGTGTCTTGTGTATTGCTCCAGTGTGACTTTTTGAGTGCATGTTCTGCATTGGCAATGTGGTTCTCTCTGTGTTTGTCATCTTCTTCTCACCCAGGTTGAGCACTATGAACTTGACACTGAACATTTCTTGGATCTGAATGCATCAATGGGCCACTAGACAGAAGAGGTTGTAAGGTACATATATTGTCTTTGAAGTTCAAACCTTGTTGCAGTTCCTCAATTCCTTTCCACAACTGATTGATGTAGCATGTCGTATATGTAGTTGTGCTTCAAGGTTTGGATAGATTTAAGCAGTAGTCGAGTAGTAACCTGGTTTGTGAATTATTCTGCACTGATCAACAGTAATTCTTTTGAAGAAGTTGTTGCATCAGCCACTAGAAAGATGTTGCAAAATACCTATACTATCTTCAAAGTTTGAACCTTGTTGGAGTTCCTCAATTTCTTTCCACAACTGACTGATGTAGCATGTGTTATGTGGTTCAAAAATGTTGAGGGACTATCCAAACTTGTTGAAGGATGTAAAGGAGCTATCTCAAGGGGAATGTTCGCCATGAACATCAGTTATGGGAATTTGAGAAAGTCTGACTGTTACTGAAATGCATTCATGATGATTAGGTGCATTTGAGGATTCCATTTTGTGTAGACAAGGGAAGTGGATTTTGAACTTGGAACATGTTCATCTCTCAATTCTATTCAGGTTGACCGAAATTGCTAGTATGGAGATGTTCTCAATGCTTATAGAGATATCTGTTGTGCGTTTTGACAGACAAATGGGACAAACACACCCAGAGCAACATGGATCACTGGCACGGACATACATTAGCACTATTCTCTTTGGCATACATAATTTGTTTGTCTAAGACAGGTACTGTTGCTGATCTCTTTATCTGCTGATCTGTGATTCTGAAGGGCAAGAGAAACAGACACAGAGCAGCAAGTGGGGACAAATATGCAACTGAGTGCCACCTAGAACTTCATCTTTCTATGTTCCTATAGGTCTATTCTGCTGACTCAAGCCTCTTTTCGTATGCAGATGCGAAAGTGACAACTGTGACTTGCAGTTTGTCAAAGTTAAAGAGTCGTTCAATTGGTGATCGAACGGATTTTCCATTCCAGTATTGTCTCAGTTGACCTGATCCTGATGAAGATTGAAGACCCTGGCATTTCTGTCACAGCAGTGAAATCCAGATGCAAACTGTTGCTCTCTCCCTCACTTATTGTTCTCTACTTTTCTTCTTGTCACAGACCAGAGGCATTCAATTCCTCGAAAGTCAGCTTCATCATCATTATGTATTTCCTCCTTTTCAATTCCAGCATAATGTTTCATTGGAGCCTTAGAGATAAAATTGCTTTTTATTGATTCCTGTCCTGCAAATATCATGCACATTGACTTTCAGGAGTAGTAATGAATGGCTGAAAACCTGTCTCCCAGGTATTTTTTAAAAGTCATGAACTTATGTGAGTCAATTCTCCACAATTATTTTCTGAGGCAATACAACAATTGGAGGTGCAACACACCATAGCTAGTTGACAGTGGTTGCTATAATGTGGGGGACAACAATGGCCTATTTCAGGTTCTCAGAAATCCTGCTGCTGGTTGTGGGCTACAACATATCCCAGTCCTTAATATTGACAATACAAGTATAGTGCAATTCAATCCAATACATCTTGAGTCAATTATGCATTCAAATCCAGGACAAAGGCATAGTGAACCAAGGGCAGAGCCCATGGTCCTCCCAGCAGTGCCTTACCCAGCATGACAACTGAGGAGATGCATCCTGATGGGTGGCTGAGATTGCCATTTTAAAAACCTGCCTCCGCTCCAGGGATCTTACACCCCCTGCATCCAGGGACCTTCAGTGAAATCTCTGGCTCCAGGCTGGAGCGGGAAATTGAACTTTGAGGGGTGCCCCCAGTTTGTACTACATAATTGGACTGAAGTTGTTATATTCATTAATATTCTATCTAGCTTCCCACCTACCTATCCTCCTCTCATCACATTTATTAAAAAGATCCCTGTGGCCAATGTTGCATCTAGTTCCAGATGTACAGAGTTCAACTTCAACTGAGACAAAGTAATTAGTTCAGTACAGACTGCAGCACCTGGACAACAGCTGAGGTACCAATCACCAGAAGCGAGTCACCACCTGTCAAGGCATTGTGTGCACACTACACTATTTCTTCCTCATGACACTCTCCAAACCATGCAGCATGCAGCATGAGCCCTCAACATTTAGATACATCTCAAATTTGGTTGAGTTTGTTGAAAACCTTCATACCTACAGAAGGGCATAAGCAAGAGAACCTGATTCTCAAGTGCTGGACAAATGGGCCACAACCAGATCAACCTGTATCTTGATGCAGTGACAGCAGTGTGTCCTCCACGTGGAAGCATGCAGCTCCACAACATTGCTACACAACAACCATGAACAGTTTTGAGTGATCAGTTTTGAGTTTTGATGCAGTCATGGTCATGAGATGAAAAGGTGATACTCTAAAGCTCAATGCAATATACATCAATAGAAGATATCATGCTTATGGACTGCTATTGCATACGCCTGGCCTAACGGGGATGCCAGAATTATGTCAACAGCTGAAGTAGAAAAAGGTGTTCACTGGCAAACTTTTAGTCATGCTCTCCAGAAACCAAAAGTGAATCAGCAACAACTACTTTTATGACTTGGATCAGACCCCTAAAAGGAGCACTAGCCAGGTGTTTGCACCTTTATGAAATGCTTGTGGTTACGCTAGCTACATCAAGTGCCTTTATTTGTAAAATAATTGAACATCGGCAAGGACCAAGGACAGCTTTCCATGAAACTTTTGTCAATTTGCATTTCAGATGATGGACTCATTCTGATGGCAATTGCATTTGTGAGGCCAGCAAAGTGGTTCTAGTTGAGCCAAGATGGGTGAAAAGCTTGTTGTGGCGTTCACACCTGCACTTTAACACTGCCAATGCATAATGCCTTGCATTTGGTGGTGCTGCTGCAACAATGCATCTGCAAATTGGCCCAATCCTTTCCTTCACCCTTCACTGCTGTCCATGCTCTAGAATCTCCAATCTCATTCCAGCCCAGGAGAAACACCATACCTTCCATTATAAACTAAGAGCTGAACATTCAACTGCTGCACCTAGGTACCCATAGAGCTATTCTCTCTAATCTGACATATTTAGGGTTCAAACAAACACTAGGAGAGCAGCACTGCTCTCACTCTGGAACACTCTCTTCATTTTCTCCACCCGACCCCAAACACTTATGCTGCCATTATTTGTAACCCCAGAGTGAATCCTCAGAACCTGAGCAAGGCCCTACCTTTGTCACAGCCTTCAGTGGAGCTGAATAGCCAATGGGTCCTTGTATCAAATCCCTATATCAAATGCACAGCTATAGTAGTAGTGTCTGCATTGTCATCTTTCTTTTCACCTGAGACCAGCATATGAAGGCAGATGTTCAACAGAGAAATTGGAGTCAATACACATCAGTACTGTTTGATCTCATGAGCATATTTACTGAAGAGGCTTTTAGGCAAAGTCATTTCAACTTTTTCTGAAAACCCATGGGAGTATGCTAGAGGAAGAGGGTACTTGACATAAGATTATATGGATAGTTTGGACAGTGTCATTATTTTTGATTTTCTGATCTTCCTCTTGAAATTAGAAACATGGTATCTTGTACAAAGAGAGCACTCTGGATGTGAGTAGCTTTATCTCCGTACCAAGGGGTTGTCAAAATTAAATTGATTTCCTGAATACTATCATCTCAGTGTATTGTGATTTGTGACAGGATTTACTAAACAGCTTGGGTGCAGCTAGTGGGCCCTGTACCAGAAGTCAATTGACTGAGATAAGTGTGTGCTTTTTGGCCATGACTTGAAGCAATAGAGGTATGCCTTTACCATGCAATAAGTGGAGTGTTCACTGTAGAAGTGGCACTTCATATCAAGGACCTTCCAACAGAGGTTACTGTTCAAGAAAATATTGTTTTATTTACTGTCCTGTAGAAGCAGAGAATGTCTGTGTATTTACCATAATCTTGCCAGATACCCAAGCATTCTATTCAAGTGCATTTTTTGTGTTGTCTGGTTGGTAGGGTAAACTTGATCTCGGTTTATATTACACATCCTGTTTGGTTAAATTACTATGTACATGTTTTTGTGTCTCTCTAAAGGTGCTGTCGTCAGAAGTTGAAAGTGCATTCTCTCTGAGCAAACTTTATAGGGTGCATGCCTAGGTACTCGGTAGCATATAACATGATCCAAAATGCTGCAGGATGGAAATCCACCCTAAGAATGGCAAAAGAGGTGCTTGCTCTGTTGGCCAGGGTGATCACTTGGATGGCCCTCAAGGTCTGAGGTGAGGTATTTTCTCACTAGATCTGATAATAGAAGATTTTGCAAAGCAAGACACAAATAGGTTTTATATGCTGCAAAGGGTTTTCATATGCTGAGTTTATGTTGAGTCTCAGTCTATTAAGGACGGAAGGGATCTCAATTGTGGGTGAAGGTTAATGTTAACCCAATCTTAGATATGGTGAGCATTCTTCATAGCTTGTTTGGTTCTCTCCATAGAATGGACTGTTACCAACAGATATAGTCTTGTCCATTGTTTCAAAACATCTTGAGGGTCAACCAATGCTTATGTTGAATGCTGCAATACCTCATGCTTGTGCGAAGAAAAGTAGACAATATGGCAAGTGCTTCTGAAACAATTGTTGTGTCATGGATTATAGTGACACTTGCTGTAAGAGATTTATGGTGACATCCTCAGGAAGGGAATTTCTTCCACATCTTCTACCACCTCAAGGTCTTGGATGTGAGTGAACCAACAGTCCTCAGTGCACAATGAGGGATGGATGGTGGATGGGTTGGAAACACTTTGCCATTGGGTTCCAGGGCCCTAGCTAACCAGGGTGTTTGCTCAGCTGATATTTTTACCACCTACCTCTTAACAACCCACTAGCCCTTACCTATGTACTAACCATCTACATGCATCTATCTGCTTAAGGCCTGTTCAGACATGAAGAGAACATGGTTGATAAAATGAGTGATAACTAAA
>Ga0209611_10005957_pt1 | contig 20194 bp, 17 predicted proteins | sample S1TSphgellanicum_3_FD_187693 | JGI IMG/M metagenome (GOLD analysis project Ga0209611, IMG submission 187693) | Host-associated microbial communities from peat moss isolated from Minnesota, USA - S1T2_Fc - Sphagnum magellanicum MG (SPAdes) (version 2) | ecosystem: Host-associated > Plants > Peat...
TATAATCCATATGTCCATTTTAAAAGTCCATTACTATATGGTTGGTGTATGTTTATTGAATTTCACCCCTTAATAAATATTCTTATTCAAGTTGGCAATCTTAATCCATAAATATTTTTATCAAATGCGTTTGTGGCATTTGAATAGAGTACAATTTATAGAAAGTTCATAAGGATGCAAAAAGTGAGCCACCGTAGCTTGCATCTACCCATCTTCAAATGTTTTTTTAGTGTGGCAATTTTATAACTCCTCCTAAGGCCTTCTTCAATTTGCATGTCTACTATCTCTTGAAGGTTGGTATTATATGTTGTCAACTTATCCATTTGGGCGTACAGTAGTGTTACCTCCTATTGTTTCTGTTTTAATCGAATAGATGTCTCATTTGGTCAACCAAGTACATAACTGAGGCCCTCATTCCTTGCCTTTTCCTCTTGTAACCTAAAAACAATGTCAGTTATTTTCTATGGATGAAGATTATAAACCCTAATTCAAATTGGTGGCTAGACCATTAGCGGTGTGACGCAGTGCTTCAACGATGTCGAAAATTTGCTTATGATGTGTTTATGTTTTTGGTGTGTTTTGTTGCTTTGTAGGTTATTGATGACGAAAGCTTGGTGAGTTAGTCTCTGAGATGGAACGCAATCTCTACTGCTCAATGAAAACTTTTCATGAGCTCTGTAGATTAGATTTTTACAAGAAGATTGGCATAGTGGTTTTAGGAAGTGAAGAAATGAAATGACGGGGAAAATATTTGATGCAGGCTGAGGAAGTGAATAGGAAGCTTTTAGTGATGACAAAAAGTTCAGTTGCTGGACTTTTTAGAAAAGTGAAAAGAGTGTGTCGAATTTGGACTTTGGTTGTTGTAGATAGATAGAAGTAAAACTTGATTAAAACTACTGGATTGGAAGAATCTTGATGATAAAACTTCTGTTGTGCTAAGAATGTCAAAAAAAGGTCTAGAGTTGTTGCATGTGTTTCTATAGGGACCAACACAAAGGAGAGGATGACCGTGTTTAGGATTTTTGGAGTGGTTGTGTGGTAGCTCATGTGTGATGTTTTTGGGGATTTTTGAACTGAGCATATAATGTGTTTTGTCCTGAGAAGAGTACTTGTTGCATTGTGAAAGCTCTAGAGGTTTTGGGACCGAAGGGATGCTAGGAAGTAGAGAAGATTGTATTCGTTGATCTTGCCCTGAATCTTTGTCCAGTCTCTGAAATTGAACCATGTTGAAACAGTAGAATTAATCTCTGTGGGGATTTTGTTGTTGGGAATGAGTTGCCATCTCACATAAAACAACTAGTTGATTCCTAGAGAGGAAATCAAGATGAGCGACTAATCTCTTGTGGTCCATAGAATTACAACAATAGAACTTAGATGTCTGAAAGGATCTTGAAGAAGAAGCAATATATGAAGCAAACTCATTCTATTTCAGTAAATGTTTCAAAAATATACTTTGGTCCATGTATGTCCAACAATGGGGGAAATGCACACTACACAAAATATTCCCCTTGTGTTTTATGACAGGAGTTTCATACCCTTTTTTCCTGTTTTCTGAAATCTCATCCCCTATGTGACCAAACAGGGGGTTCCGGTGCCGTCTTTTCCTGACTTTACGGATAACTTTATTGTAGATTTGAAGAACTGGTGCAACCTACTAATTTTTCTTTTTAAAGTGTCAAAACTGGGACTGGAGGTTCTCTTAATCAGGAAGAACCGGCCAATACTAGTCCATGTTCCATACCTGTCAATTTAACAAGTGCAGAATCGGTTGCCAGAGCCGATTCAATCATTTTCTACCTATGTTCTCTAATTTATGTTCTCTAATTTATAGCTTGCCTATGCTACTTGATGACCTACACATACAAACATAAATAAAGCGTTGGCCGGTTCTTACTCTTCAAAAGAACCTCTGATGCCAGTTTCAATCTTTTCTACTTGTTGGGTTTCTTCTCAAAATAGGAATGTTGGGTAACTGATTTTAATCATGCTTCTTATCATTCTATTTTTTTTGGTTTGTCACTTGCCTTTTTGTATCACAAGGTTTCATATCACTATGAAATGTGATAAAAAATCATATGACTAATTTTTAAAATGGAATTTGTTTGATGAACATACAAATAATTAGCTTCAATTCTTTTAAATCTTATTAAAATGACATTAAAAAAATTGATTTTAAACATTATGCAAGAATTGATTAAAGTAGAACACATTAATATATATATATATATATATATAATTTGATGTTATTTTAAAAACTTCAATAAGGCTTTGATGAAGATTTAATAACAAAAATCATAATGAAATTAATTTTTAATTGATTGATTTGTTTATATTGTTGTTGGTTTTTATGTTATAAAAATTTATTATTTCCTTAAGATAGTAAACATGCATGTATGATTTTAGCTTTTATCAAGCATGTGTGGGGCAAACACAACTAGTTTTTAATTTGAAAAATACTATGGTTTTAGTTCAAGGATTTTAAATTTTTTTGTAGAACCTCCAATCTTGTTATGGGTTCAATTCTTCACATTTCAAGACTCCCAATTTTTGGTTCTTCAAAAAAATTCTTAGGTGGATAAGGTTTCAAATTAGATCCAGTTTTAACTATCTATACATAGTTCCAAAAAAATAAATTCTAATTACTAGCATTGTACCACCAATAAAATGTGATCACCAATATCAATTACATACTTGAGACAATTTAAAAAGTAACAACTACATGCCTAATACAAACTCCCCCGGCCCTTCTTGCCCAGGCCCAGCTGCAGCCTCAAAATATTATTCAAAAAAAAAATATACCTGAATTATTTTCCTCAAAATAACAAACAGGTCTAACCTGAGTAAAACCAACCAACCAAAAAAAAATTCTTGACTTTTTTTTAATTCGTTCAAAAAAGAACCAGAAACTATATAATTGGGTTTGGGGCCGGCTCTGCTGGAGGCCAGTTCCCAGTTCCAATTTTGGTTTTTTTTCTCTTTTTTCCCCAAAATTTCGAACTTACGGTATGGTTAGCTGGTAACCGGACCAAAAGAACCGGAACAGGCCAATTAATTTTGTTTGTATCCGCAGCCTCTCTCCAAGCACCATACACTATCGCTGCCTGTTGTGATCGGGGATTTTCTGCAAACACACAATTGGGCGACAAATACAATGTTCACGTCCGTTTCCGCGCAGCAATTGCCGTCGTCGATGCTGCCTCAAATCCACCGCCACTGCAGTTCGTTCCGGAAATCTCCAAGCTCCCGCGGATGCTTCAGCAACCAGTTGATTGCGACAACAGGCGCTCGCTGTGTTGTTTGTTTGGACTCTTGCTTCACTTCGATCCTCGGCTTTCTTTTGCTCCTTCCTTTACTGCTGTTGAAATTTCTTCTTCTGTCTTAGAATCAACTGCTGCATGCTCCTCTCCCATCAAGAATCTGGGAATCGGACACCAGGCAGGCTTATCTGGTGATGATAATAATAATCATAATTACAACGCTTAATAGCAGTGGGACGAGAAAACTATTGCGAAGTGCCGGAATATTGAGGACGCGTTGATCATCCGAAATCCGTCGGAGCTGCTGTAGTGATGTTGTCTTAATTATTTCTTTCACGGTGGACCTGCAATTTGCGTGATCTACGTCTTCCACCGACAATATTGACGTCGTCCGTCTGTTGTTGTCAGATCCGGGTACCGATCCTTCAGCAAGGAAGAGTTTGAGGTTGGTCCTTTGTTTGTTTGTTTATTTGTTTTGTCGGATGTGTGAATCTTCGAATGTAATTGACACAGGAACTTACATTCCTAGAGTGTTGTAACCGATTTCCTAGGTGAATTTTAATCAACCAGTATTCCTGCTGCTGCTTGCAGAGCGGCAGCAAGTGCAGTTGCAGACTAATTGATTTTCTTGTCGTTCAGCCTGCATTCAGATAAGGCGCGGCGTGAAGTGCAGTTGCAGTCTGCAGATCATGATTGATATTCTTTGATGTTCAACATTCAGAAGATAAATCGCCTTCTTGTTCTTGGAATGTAATTTTTTTGCGGAGATCAAATTTTTTTGTGGACAATCCGCTTGCAGCAGGACAACTGGTTGATTTCAACTGCGAAGCGTTGTTCTCCTTTTTCTAATTTATGGTGATCAGATTTAGATAGAATGCGATTCATGAACATGAGAATCTACTAAAAAGGCCTCTCAGAACCGGTCGTAGCTATCGCTAATTTGTCGCATGAAGACAAGAGCCGCCGGGCGCCGCACATCATAGTCTAACTCGTCATGAGATTGTACAACGTCGTTGCAGCTCTCTGAATATGTATCTTGAGGACATTTTGCAGGTGTCATGAAGGAAAAAGTCATGCAGGATCCGTTTCTTGATGAACTTGAAAAAGACCTCCTAAAGTTTCTTCCCCAGCTCTCTCTAGAAAGCGATTCTTCGCATCATCAGAATCACACGGGACTCGTCGAAGATGAAGAAGTAGTCCTCCAGTGCGACATGCTGAATGACTTCGCCGGGACTTTCAATGCAGCAAGCATGGAGGAGCAGAGTTTCGACCGTTGTTTGACTGATCACAACAAAGATGAAACTACTCTTCAAGAATCGCCGCTACACCTCCGCAACGCACGGAGTCGCGCAGCCTCAACTCCCGAACCGAAGGTGCGGTGGCCAAATCTCTGAACGTCGTTGTTTATTATTCTGTGCCTAGTTATGATTCGAGTTCCGCGTAGAAACTCGATCGATCACGTTGTGAGTTCTTGACACCAAGAACTTCACATGTATGCAGGAAATCTTGCACCTCCAATTACTGAATGCCGATCTCCAGAATCAGCTGGTGAACTTAAGCTCTCTATTCCGGGCATTGGAACAGAAGCACAACGAAACACTGGAGAATCTCCAGCGTGCCGAGACAGCATTGCTCAGTATGAAACGAGAATGTTTTGATCTCCATGTGTCCAACATACAGTTGCTGAGTGCGTACTATGCACCAGTGCCAGCATGCGAGTCTCCTCATTGGCCGCCGCCTGCAGAGGCAGCTGCGGTCTTTACCAGCCTCAATGCTGGATGTGTGAACCAGCTGCAGAAGTCAGCTGGTCCAGAGGAAAGTCATTTCCTGTCCGCGACATATCCTGCTCTTGCTAAACCTCACACTGGTTTCTCGAAATTTCTCCAAGCTCCCGGCTCTGGTGGATTTGTTGGTCAGGCGATCCCTGCAGGACAGAACGTCGGCATGCAGGGAAGTACCCGTCACCTGGCAATCGATAGCCACCTATTTAGTGCTGGTCATGGGTGCTACAAAGGGGCTGATCAATCTGAAATGATCAGTATTCCTGCAGCACCCGTTCAGCAGGCGCCGTTCAAGGGTGCACCGGGCACAGGAGGAAAAGTGGGTACTATCCATAGGCAAGAAACACCTAGGAGTATCTTGTCATTGCAACGCGTTTCCAATAAGAAGCAGCACTACTTGGACCATAACTCACCGGGCAGCTCATCGTGTTCTTCACCGACGTACTCAGCATCAGATTCTTTGCAGTATACAACACCGGCGCCAGGAAGCTGCGTCGACATGCATCCTGGAGGTGATGCAAGAATCCTAGTACCTCCTGTTGTGCCGGTCCAGCGAGTCCCACACTTTGCTGTTCCAAGGAGCATCGCCGTTCGAAGCAATGTCGACGTCGTGTTTGCAAGGAGGGGACCTGCAGCTTCGCCGCTTCAGGTTCATTCCCCTCCAGGAGAGTTTCTCCCGCCGCCTTCAAACCGCGACGTAAGAAAGAATCGTGAATCCGGAGTCTGAAGTTCAAATTTCCGATTTAGGGTTTAGGGTTGGAACTGCGTGTAGGGTTGCACAACTCCAATTCACTAAGAAGTAGTATTCCTTGCACAGTTGTTTTCTCATATGAAAAATTTGTTACGATGCTGGAATTGATGCATACAGGAGAGACGTGCAGTCGGACCCAATTCTACGGGACCTGTTGATCATGGCACAAGCAACGGCGACATTGTAGAGGAGGCGGTGTTACGATTGTGGGATCACGTGTCCGATCAGGGCATGTACAAGACAGAGATTTGTAATAAATGGTTAGAAGTGGGATGGTGTTCATACGGCAGCCGTTGCCAATTTGCTCACGGGATGGAAGAATTGCGGTATGTGTTGCGGCATCCTCGCTACAAGACAGAGCTGTGTCGTATGGTAGCGGCAGGTGGGAAATGCTCCTATGCTCATCGATGTCATTTCCGGCACACCCTCACTAAAGAAGAGAAGGCAAAATATTTCCCTGAAGCAGCCGATGGATGTTGATGATGATGATGATGTTGATAGCCGGATTGCAAGAAGAATACATCTGTTGAGCAGAAGGCAGGAGGCGTCCAGACTAGATGGCCCTATATTTTTTCATCTGGTCCCAAATACAGAAAACAAAAGAAATCCCTGAGGTGAGAAATTCTTCTTCATCGCAGCACATACATCATCAGAGCTCAGATGCTGTAACCCTATGTGGAAACATTGATCTGAGAAATACACTAATTGGAGTTTCTGGTCCCTAATTGCAGACTAGATCCAAGTTGTATGATATGTAAGAAAGAGAAACACAGAAGATCTATCCTCCTCCTGCCCTTTGAATTAAATTGCAAAACATGACATAGTGGGATGCCCATAGTGGGATGTGGGGGGTGAATATCTGCGGCAGTTCAGTTCATATGAGAATGGAATAGGTATACATGTATATGCATTTCAGCACACATTGGATTTGTGCAAACATATATGTGCAAATTCATGTGGAGAGTTCTAGACATTCACCAAATAAACTTCACCACTCAAACAGCTGATGATGGTATAGTACTAAAACCTGCGCAATCCTTCTGTTACATGGGCTGGAAGTGTAGGCTGCCAAAACCCAAAACTACTGCACTCAGGACTCCTGAAACATTACCAGTGTCTAGTAGCACCCTGCCTCCCAATTCCATTCAACCCACAAGTGTTGTGTGTTGAATACCATATATAGAACTTTGGTGCCAATTGAGAGTGTGGAGTGGAACACTCTTTACCTATTTTGTACAAACTTCTCAACTTTCTGAAAGTTTCAGCCATGATGATTTATGTCAAAATGGATGTGTGATTTACAACAGTACCATGAGGAGCACAAGGAATGGAAGATGAGAACCAGGATGGAGGACTTGAAGTTGATGGCATACAGTCATGGTCAATAGTACTCTGGATACCATTGCAGTATCAAGCAAACTGCCAGAGATGGATTCCACCACTACAACCTCCACAGACTCAAAATGCCCTGCAATGCCCATGATTTGCATTCCTTAAAACACATGGTTTAGTGCCAAGAAGCAGTCCAGGCAGCTTGAAGTTTGAAAAAAAATTGTGGCTGAACAATTAAGGTGCCAAGACTTGGATCCTATCAAAGTTTTGCACAGAAAAGAAACAAAGATGAGTGTTTTACAAAGTGCACGACAAAAGTTTACAACATGCATGTACACTAAACTCCTGGTTTATTATACCTTTGCACAAGGCCTTCCAAGGCAGCATCATTGCACTGTATTATATCCAAAAAAATCACCAACAGCCACCGCTCTGGGAAGCCCATGTACAAAACAAATTGGATATGATTGAGTATCAACCCAACCTAGAATGGTCACAAGTGCTACTATCTATCCTGAATCTCATACTTTTCTCTCTATGAATTGACCCGAAGAAGCACAAAATTCACATGTCTTTCTTCATTTGAAGGGTCCTGTTAGTTTGTTGGCTGTGTGTCCAAAATGAATGAATGCTGGTGGCTCCAGAAAAACCTCCCCATAAATGTGGAAAGGATTTTATAGAGTCGCTAGCTACTAAACCCTAAAAAGAATCGAGCTACAAAGGAATGTACATTTGATTGATGTCTACAGCTGATTCACTACATTGTTCAAAATCCAAGCTCCTTCCTGAAGCATCATGAAGAATAGGATGATGCAGCAGGAAGGAGAAGATCATAAGGAGCCCATAGATTGTCCACAGGACATGGCTTTCTTGCATCCAGTCGGATCCATGGCTTCCCTTTCCCACTCCAGTGAAGTAGACTGACAGGACCTGGATGGAGAGATCTGCATCTTCCTTCAAGGTTGTCTCCACCCAAACCATGTTGATTCCATCTGTGCTCAATAGGCTCCACCTCTCCAGCAAACACAAGCAGGAAAGGGGGCAGAGATCCGAGCTCATAAATCCTTGTCTCCTTCTGGCTCTCCATCCACTCCTCGATTGTGGCTCTGTAGTTTTGCTCCCTCCATTTCACTAAATCCATCACCATGACACCCGTGTTGAAATAGCAAGGCCTCTTGCCGTCGAAGATCTTGGCCAAACCCTTGTTATTCCAGAAAGAGGTAGTGAAATACTTGGTGAGGTTGGCATGGCAATACTCCGGAGCTCCGATGGCGTGAGACCCCAGCCTCGTTCCCCACAGCTTGACAATGTCGTCTACCACGATGAGGTCGGAATCCAGGTAAATCACTCTCTTCACACACGGCTCCAGAATGTCCGCGAGGTAGCTCCGCGCATAGTTTAGGGGATGCTCCAGTGCCAGTCGCACCGATGCAGATATCCGAGACTTCACCAGAGCTTCATGGAAATGGTACACCTTGAATCTGAGGAACGGGAAAGTGGAGTAAATGAGAGCACGGAGCTCCGCATCCCTGTCGCTTACAAGAAAATGGAAGATGACGTTCTCAGGGCATCCAGTATGCTTCAGGATTGAGAAAACAGCCGCCATGGAACCTCGAAGATAGGCAACATCCAGCGTCATAGCGATGTGAACTGAGCTGGAATCGCAAACGTCTTCCGCGTGATCGCTCTTTCTTCTGTGCACAGACACACATTGATTTCCGTTCCTGAATGCTGGCGCTTCTCGGAATAACGGCCATGATTCCTTGTGCTTCCCTGAAGAAGAAATCGGGCTTTGCTGCGCCGGCTCTTCGTCTCCTTCTCCTGCACCTCTTCCTTGTGCTTGTTGCTGGCCGGTCAATGGATTCTCAACAACCTCAAATTGCGAGTACCTTCTTGCCTCTACTACTAGTGACCACGAAAGCAGCACAGCGTGCAGCAAAAGGAATACCACAATCCAAATCTCTATCCCTGCTGCTCTTCGCGTCGACTGCAAAATCCTTACCATGACTGTATCCACAGAACAACCGACTGTTACAGTATCTCCTCACAATTTGCTTCCACAAGAATCCTCCTTCGCTTAAATCCCTTCCAGATTCAACACAATTTATTGAATTTCTTGCTTCAAACACTGAGTCCTCCTACTAAAATATTACTCCAAACTGAAAGAAAACCAAACCTTCAATTCTTCTTCCTCGACAATGCTTGTTGCCATCATCTGAACACAAAATACATCACCAATGGACTGCCCTTCTCCCAGTGTAACACTTTTTTTTCCCTCTCTCTCTCTCTCTCTCTCTCTCTCTCTCTCTCTCTCTCTCTCTCGTGTATCTCTGTCTGTCTGTTTCTCCCTTTCGTTTGCTCTAATTCTTTTGTGTCTCTTCCAGACTGTTTCAACAGCTATGAATCCGTGGATCGCTTTCTGACTCGTGACTTCGCCAGTTCCATCCAAAGGTAAGAAGACAGGCTAATTAGAATCTACTCACGCTACTGATGCAACGAGTAATACTTATCTCACCAGAATGATGTGCGTTTTCTGTATTACCGATCAACCGCGTCATCTTCGGCAATGGCGCGAGAGCAGGCAGGCAGGCAGAAGGCGAAGAAGAAGCATCCAGGAGCTGGTCCTCGTAATGGCAGCGAAGGGAGCAACATCAGCAAGGCGCGTACGAGCTGCCGCGGCTTCCGCGGAGGCGTCGTCGCGGGTTCAATTTCAACGCAGTTGCTGCTCACAAGTCGGAACGTGTTATGGACTAAAACGGCAGAACAACAAAACGCGGAAAACCAAAGCCCAAAATATTATTATAATAATACCTAAGTTAACTCCAGCCTTTTTTTTGGCTGGCTATATATATATAGCCAAAAACTATATTTAATTTTTTCTATTGCTAAAATTAAGTACTTTTTGAGATTTTCAACAGCCAAAGTTCGACCAATATTTAAGAAAAATCGTCAGATTTCTATACATGGTTATATTATGTAGCCAAAAATACAGAAGAATGTTTTTTTTTCAAAAATTACTCTCAAATTTAAGTTTTAGCCAGATTTGGCTAAATCTTCCCCAGGATCATCGCCATTTTGGCTACATCACAAAATTGACCCCAAAAACAAAACACACTGGTTAACTCACTGAGTTAGAAACAATTTAAAACAAACAGCACAAACCATGTGTGCGGGGGAACCCTCTCTGTTAACACAAGTAGCACCCTAAGTACATTCTCTGGGGAACCCTCTCTGTTAACACAAGTAGCGCCCTAAGTACATTCTCTGGGGAACACTCTCTGTTAACACGAGTAGCACCCGAAGTACATTCTCTGACTACGTAAAATCAGAGAATGATGTGTAAAAACTCCAAATTCCTGTTAAAAGATATCACAATGCATTATTAAGAAAAAGCACTAATCCAGTAATGGAAATGGAGGAACACAAAGAGAGGACCAACATCCAAAATCAAGACAACTTCCAAAAGTGAAAGGAAGGAAAAGACACTCGCTTAAATCCAAATTCCAAACCTAGGTCTTAAACCCCTCACCAGTTGCGTGAAGCAAATCAAAAAAAGAAAGGGGGAACTAAAGAGCTTTCTAAAAGCTCTTTGCAAATTTGTATGTATGTGGCTTGCATGCAACATGTAAGTGCCAGCATTACTTTTTTGGGTGAATTCTCTCACCACCTGGAGGAAGAAAAAAAAACAGAAAAAACTAATTTAAGTGTAAATTCAACTAAGTTTGCTAAAATTTTGAAATATTTTTCCAAGTTTTGAAACCAGAATTTTTTTATAAAAAAAAATTATTACAAAATAAACTAACTGGTAAGTACTAGGTCACTAAGGCAACTCTCAAAACACTCAATACAATTCAAAGCTCCCATTCTAACAATCTGATATATTTTTATTTTTATGTTTATTTTATTTTTTTCCATCCCTAGCCACAAGCCTATTATTCCAGAGGTCATGTATATTTGTGTTTTTTTTTTTTGACACTAATCCTGTAAACCCTTGGCTAAAAAAGAAAATGGGGGGAAAAAAAGGGATTTTACTCAGCGCGAAGGGAAGTGGGACATTTGGGGGAAAGGCCACCAAGTGCAATGCACTATGGTACAAAACTGGGCAGCAAAAATAGTGGGAATACAGCTGGGTCCTATTTGATCTGTGATGCAAGTTGCCATCCTTGGCCCTATTTTTGGGCATTGTGTAAGGTGTGCCATCCATCCCCAATAACTAGGAACTACAATTTTAGCCAGGTCTTTTATGTACCCCAATTAGTACTACCTAAGCTCTTAAGCTATTACAAAGGAGTCGCACTGTGGATCAGGGTTTCTTTTAAGGATTTTGTGATGTAGCCAAAGTGGCAATCATCCAGAAAATAATTTAGCCAAATTTGGCTACATACTAGATATGAAAGTTTTTCTTAAAAAACAGAATCCTTCTATATCCTTGGCTACCTCCTGGAACTTATCATAAAAATCTGACAATTCAAAAAAAAAAATCTCAAAATCTGCCGATTCTTGGGGTTTTTTTTTCATGAAAAATCCTTTGAATAGGTCAAAATCATATTTTTCAAGTCGAAATTTGGCTAAAAGAAACATTGCTGTGGGTTACCAAAAACTCCTACATAATTTGATTAACTACCTAGTTTTATTTACTTATTTTGATACAATTGGATAGATTTCACCTCATCCAACTTAAGCATTAAAGCGATGCACTTTATTTATCAATCAAAAATAAGAAATTTTCTATTTGGTGGGTTTCAGCTTTTCTTTTTTGCATTTTGCATCCTCAAAGTCAGAAACTAAAACTGCTTAGCAATTTTGACTTTGGAGTCCATGGCATTAGAAAATTTGTAAGCTAAAACTTGTACCTATTTTGAGTGCCCTTTTGCCTCAATCTATTTCGTAGAGCAACTACTACCTACCAATGGTTTCCAAAAGTCAGTATGAATTGTATAATGTGTGAATCTCAAGCCCACATTCCACAACCGACAAAATCAATTGACGGGATATCCATTATATGAATTATTTGTCAAAACTAATCAGCTTTTTAGATGTAGGACTTTGTGTTGTTCCAGAACATATCATAATTATAAACAACTAGTATCATGGTAGAATTCATTGCTAGTAAAATAAAATAAACCAATTTTTTAAAATTTTCTCTATGGAAAATTAGTACAAGAGTGTTGTATGTAAGTTCTTTTCCACTTTTCTCTTCTTCCTATTGGAGCATAGCAGGAACGGAGGAAACCTGTTGGAAATTTCGGATGAAAAAAATCATCATGAATCACTTGTGTTGTCTTTCACTCCAACTTCCCAACGGAGTAGACGAGTCACCAAGTTATTTTGGCTTCTTGACTTTGGGAAGAAAAGAAGCGTACCACAGACATGCAAAGCTTCCTAGAAACTTGTTGTCCAAGGAATAAGTTATTCTTTTGGTTCTCTCCCTGAGAATATCATGAGCATTGAGCATACCCACAAGAAAGGGCAATCAGAATATATTCATTTCCTTAGAGCGTGTCCATTGCAACCCTTATTTTTGAGCATCTATCAGTATTTATAGGTTCTTGCTTTTGAAAGGAATTGAAGGTTTGCTTTTGAAAGGAATTGAAGGGTTTTTTGTTTTATAATTCTTTTAATACTACATCTCTGATGTGATTTTTTAGAATTATTTTTATTTATTTATGGGAGTTACAATTTTGAACTTCCCCAAAAAAAAATTGTAGCTTAATCCAGTATAAGGCTTCATTGGGTTTCATCAACATTGCACTCCACTAAAACTTTTTTACTAATATTAATTTTTTTCAACTATTGCAAAATGTCCAAAATAAAAGATGACACATTAATTATAATGTTTAGTCAATTAAAACTAATTAGCAAGGGTTGATTGTTGTGCTTTTAAAAAACTTTGCATATATATGACTAGAGAGTCTAAACTTATTTTTTAAAGAACATCAATGCAGCTCAGGTTTGGGTTTTAGTTTCAACAAAATACCTTAGAACTTGTTAACTTGCAGCTTGTTAAATACTTGGAACGCATCAACATCTATATTTACTATTTATCTCATCCAACACACTGTTAAATCCCCTTCCATGCCTTTCCTTCTATGTGGAAGAAAATGAAAAGGAAATCTCACTTTACAACCTTCTATTCCTTTCGCTAGAAAGAAAAAGACCAAAAAGATTAGAAGGGAGGGGTTTCTTCCATTCCCTTCCTTCCATAAATGGAAGTGGAACCACAAAAGTGAAACAAACTCACATACACGAAATTCTCATACCCAGAAAAAAGCTGAAAGGCAAGATTTCATTGGACATGGGTTGATTCTTGCATGTCACGATTCCGAAAAAAGTGCAACACCTCACTCTAAACTAACCGACATTTTTGGGCTTGACCCTTTCTACATGGATGTGCAAATAGAGCAATTGGACACATTCCTCCTTAACTCTTGACATTCTTAGACCCCCCCCAACATTCAGGATTCCCAAGGTGAAGAAACGTGTAGCAAAAAATTGTTTAAAAACACATAGATTGAAAATAAGCATCCAAGGCTTGAATAAAAATAGATCAAATCTTCTAGTAACTCAAATATTCCTTTATTCTAGAATAGACTATCATTTCATTCTATTCACATTGATAATTATTCAATTTCCAAGTTCAAGATCTATAAAACTAGAACATTAGCAGCTCTGTTAACCTTTCAAAAAATTTCCATCTCCACTCCTTCACCAAGATCACTCATTAGTAGCTAATCAATTCCTTCTTGGTAGTTTTAGATTGATGCCCCCACTGACTCCTTTTACTCAAATCATATGAGCATCTTGACTTTTTGAAAATTGTGGTTTTGAATCTTCAGACCAGCTTGATAACCACCAAGGGTCTATTCAGGTTTCCAATAGTTGCCCAAGATTGGTACATAATAATGTTGCTCAATTCTTGATTCCTTTTGAAATCTTGGGAGGTTCCTTTTGAATCAAAGATTTGGTTCTCCCTCTTGGAAATGGAACATTTTTTTCCACCAAATTTGTATGGATGCCTTCTATTTGTCATAGAAGTTTTACAATCAATGAAGAATTATGGTACCTTGGTCAAACTCTCCAAAAACATGAAATTTTTGAAAGCTCCTCATCACTTTTAATGGTAGGGATTTTCCATTTCTCAACCAAATTCTTTTTTTTTTAAAAACTTAGAGATTGAGCTTGAATTCCCCTACAACTCTACTAAGTCAGATTTTTTAATTTTTGACATTTTACGTGACTTTTGAATGAATACATGGTTGTAACTCCCTCCTCCCACTTGCGAGTGTCTTTGGTCAAATGTCAATTTAGGGTTGACAAATGATTTTAAAAACTAGCTAAAATACAATTGTTCTTACAAGAGGCCATTGGAAGAATGTTGATCAACTAGCTATCAATCACACCTAGTTTCCAACATGCCACCAGTTCTCAACTAGATTATTGAGTGTTACAAAATTGTGTCACATGGATGATTTTGAAATATGATAAAATTGATGACATAGGTTATGTGGATGAAATTGATCACATGGATGTATCTGAAAATATGACATTATGAAGCAAGTTTAAACAATATGATGAAGGAAACTCACACACGGATGAATGTGGGACACACGGTTGGAAATTGATAAACTAAATATTCCAAAAGAAATTCAAAATATATTTTAAAATGAAGGTTGGATAAAACTTATAGTGCATATCAAATTTTATATATGAAGAAAATTGATGTCATGGACAAAATTAATTACATCCAATTATGTGGCCAAACAATAAATACTAAATGACATCAAATGAAATTCTTGACTCAAATAAATTGACTACATGTATTAAATAGAATGTTTTAGATGGACATGACAACACAAACTAATGTGACCACATGGTAAAACCTTGTCACAAAGATGAAATTGATGACAAAAACATATATATATGACAAACAAAAAATTGGATGAATTTGACATAAATGACATTATTGACAAAGAAGAAATATCATCATGTAAATGATACTATTGAAGTATATGATAAAGATGCAATACTATCCATATGGATGAATCATCTTGAATTATAAAGTTGATGACATCAATCTATTTGCCACATGTGTGAAATTTACTTATGGATTTGAAAATTTTAATCGATGGAATCCATGTTCTTGAATTTGAACCCACAACACCAACTACCTTTGTGCATGGTCAACTTTGTCCATGTTATGGAATTTCATGCATGTGACACATATCATTTATGTTATCACTTCCATCTATATGGCTAGATCTTTCCATGTTGTCAATTTCATCCATGAAAAGAAGTTTGATTTGTTGTCAAGTTTTACACAAATAGTTAATTTATCCATATAATTTAATTGCATGTGTAATAAGTTTTACCCATGAACACAAATTTATCCATGCAAAGTGCAATCCACTTTTATTTAGAATTCCATCAATGATAATTTGATCCAAAATGGCAGCTTCATCTTTGTGGTCATGGTTCACATGATTTGTAACATGACATGGCATGCCACCCATGGCCTCTACCCCATGCCATGTTATCCCATGGTATTTAGGATATGGAATGAAAATCCATACATGCAATTCGCATTGCATTTATGTCATGTTTTGATGTAATGCGTGCATGTCCACTTTGGCATGGGATGAGCCCCATCAATAACCTTTTGTCACAAGTGGGTTTGAACTTTGAACTTGGTCAAGGTTGAAGCTTACTAAAATATAACACAATAACATCCAAGACAATATTAGAAATGGTATGAAAATGATATAAGAATTTATTTTTTAAATCAACTTTAAAAAATTGAAGGTCCTTGAATGGAGCTTTATTAAAAATGTTGTAACCATTGTAATTAATGATGCAATTTTAGCATTATGGCATCTCTAACAAGCACACATTAAGTTGATACCATATTTTAAATATGTAGTGCCAAATGACAACCCCCAAAATTTACTCTATAAGAATGTAGAGCCAACCCACCAATAGATCGTCATGCAAAATGCCAAATATTAAAGAAAGCATCTAATGTTGATTAATGGTATTCCCATGGACACTGCATTGTTCTTGCAGAAACTTGCACACACAAGAGTTCTTGAAGCATTGTCCTTGCAAAAACTTGCACATGTGAAAACTTACACACACAAGAGGCAATGTGTTTTCTCATAGACATTTGCACAAAAAAACTTCTAATTTTTTTCTTGTCAAAATGGTAGATTTGTGGAGGCAACAACTACTACAACAATTACAAGACAACATGGATGATGATGAAGGTGAAGAGCTATTTTTTGTTAGAACTATACATATGTTTGCATCTAACATTGTAGAAGTTTTTTGATGACATGGTGGGTCTGCACCTTGGCAATCAAAAAAATTGCCCAAAGATTGGCAACAAGGCCATGAGTGAATCTACCATGATTATTTTGCACCTTCACCAATGTTTAGAGAAGTTTTATTCAGACACAAATGTAGGATGACTCAAAACCTATTTTTGTGCATTATGGCATGTGTTTGTGAATATGATGTTTTATTTGTGCAATGCCCAGATTGTATAAAGAAATTTGGTTTGTTTTCAATCCAAAAATGCATAATAACACTCTAACAACTTACATATGGCATAGGGGTAGATTTTGTAGATGAATACTATAGACTAGGCGAGAGCACCACAATGGAATGCCTAAAACATTTTGCACAAGCAGTGGTAGTAATTTTTCGGCCAGTGTACTTAAGAGAACCAATTCAAGTAGACATAGAACAACAACTCTAGATTAATGCCAAGAGAGGATTTCCTAGAATGTTTGCTAGTTTAAATTGTATGCATTACAAATGGAAGAATTGCCCTATTGGCTAGCAAGGCCAATTCCAAAATAAGGATGGGGCCAGGTCCATTATTCTGGAAGCAATTACAAACCAATCACTTTGGATTTGGCATAGTTTTTTTGGGCTTCTTGGGGGCAACAACGACATCAATGTTTTAGATCGATCACCCATCATTCAAAATTTGTTGAACAAAACAGCTAATGATTCCAAGTTTGTTGTCAACGGAACAACCTACCCATGGTATTACCTTTTAACACATGGCATTTACCCACCGTGGTTTTGCTTTGTGCAAACCGTACACGAACCTCAAGATGCAAAAAAAATTAAAAAATTGCAAAGATGCAAGGATCAAAAAAGGATGCAAAGTGGTGTTTTGGTGTCTTGCAAGCTCGTTTTGGCATCATTCAAAACATGTCTAGATTGTGGCGGATGGATACAATCTATGAGATTATGATCACTTATGTGATTTTCCACAACATGATAATTGAAGATGAGAGAGACTACAACTTTGAATCACTATTGATGTAGCAAATGCAGGACAATTGTAGCACGACTTATTTTCCAAGCATACATGGAAGGCATTAGTGAGATTGAGAATTCTCATACACATTTAAATATGATATCAGACTTGGTAGAACATTTGTGGGCCATAAATGGCCTACATTAATTGATTAAAAAAATATCTTTAATGAGATTACATTTTGTGCAATAAAAAATCCCACATATTTTGTACTAGTTCTTCACATTTATGTTGTCAATTTCTATTCACTAGTGTTCAACATAGCAGTATAAGAGTTTAAAATAATTGTGGAACATGTAGCCAGGGAGTTGATTGTGTGAATTATAGTAGTTATAAGAGAATCAGGGTGGGGGGTGGATGTCATTGCAAGTAGAAGTATTGTTACGCATGGAGATGATGTCACCACAACAAGTGTTGAAGGTGTTGCTTTGTGGAGGCATGGTTATAGGTGTTGGCATAGTTGATGAACGTTGAAGACAATGACGTAACTTTCCAAGCTCTTCCTTGTGCCACAATCTCAAATACTTTCGAGCTTCAGAATTTGGCACTTGCTCTTCAAGAATCGTAAAAAGTGCAAGTGCGCTTTGATTCCATGATCTACGTTTTTTTCAATGTAATAGCTACCTTGTCGGCAATTGCTTTTGCTAGTGCTTTGAGAGGACATTCCTTCATTACATGATTTTTGAGTTCATCCTTGGCCGCGAGCAACCTTTGCAACCTCTTCAAAACCTTACATTCATTATAATCATCTACATGTTGTATGCTTATTTCAATTTCTAAAGATTTGTCTAGGCTATCAAATGTCCCAACATCCATCAACATTTTCCTCTTCATTGACATCACCTTCTTACTCTCTTCTTTAGTTTCTGACCATCTAGGCACATCTTTGAAGATTAGCCAACAATGTATGAAAACAAAGGCATTTTTTTTTTATGCTTTGACTTGAAAGCTCAAAAGCTTTCTATAATGTATCTTCACTAGAAGTGCCACTTTCATTTAAGGAAACTACAATCTGATAGTTCCCACAAAATTTGGCCACATCATGCTTCATGAAACCCCACTTGGTCTCCAAGCTTCTAGCTAGACACTCTCTGCAAGAAGCAAGGTGATTATTATTGTAGTGTGTTATAATCCGCTCCCAAAACGCTTGATTCTTTTGGCCATTTGCTATGATCGGATCTTGCGATACATGAAGAACAGATCTACACACTTGCTTCTCCTCTTCTACCACAAAATGTTTTCCCTTTCTTGCCTTCCCAACCCGTGTTTCAGCATTGGATTCTTCTATCACCATTGCCACACTTGACAAAACTCACATGAAACACAATCAAACACAATCAAACATTGTTGACTGGATATGCCGAAACTTCTTCGAAAGCTCGTACGCTCCACCAATTTGCGAAGTCTGACACAATAATTGCCAATGCCTGTAACTAATTGTAACTACAAGTGACCATTGGGGTGTGGTCCCAATGCCATTGCTTCCTGGCGGTGCTATGTTACTGTTGCAGAGCCACTTAGGACCCACTGTTGGAGATGCTCTTAGATACAGACACAAAGGTCATCTTCTAGCTAAATACAATAAAGCACAAATTGTTTTTAACAAATTTGATAAACATGTGGGCAAAGAAATTTCCCAATGTGTTACCAATCAATGAAATGAAACAACAAATCATATACCTAATACGACCTTGTCAAATTGGTGATTTAATAAAGGGTGCATTTTTTTAAATATCAAAAACTTATTTCAAGGAAAAACGCCTAATCATGAATTGCAAGCTTATAGATTATAATACATTAAGGCCCCATCTACACCAGGAGTCATGGCTGAAAAAGCCTGGGGCCAAATTTGAGCATTATTGGCTTGATGTTTGGCCCCAAGTTACTAATCAATGCTAGAACATTGACATCAGGATATTAATAAATGCTCGAACATTGGCCCCAAGGGTTGCAAATTGGCTTCACAAATTCGATATCCTTTTTTCAGCCTTGGGGCCAATACAAGGCCATAAAGTTCAGCATTTAGTAGTAACTTGGGGCAGAATGAAAAGATTTTTTCTATTTCAGCCTTGACATAGTGTCAAGCCCTTGGGGCCGATTTCAACTTTTGCAGCAATAGGAATGCTTGATTTGAGTTGAACATTGGCCTTGACTCCAAGTGTAAAGTGGGCCTAAGAGTTGTATAAGAAGGGAAAACAACTAGCTGTTGTTGAACCCTCCTGAACCCATAAGAGCCCCCTCCCACTCCAATTAATTACTCACATTATTTTGTTCCAAATGACCAATTATTGGACCTCGGATTTCATATATTAAAATGACCAATAATTGAACCTGGTGACATCACATGCGACTTTCTCAAAAATGTTTGCTGACATGGCATTCATTTATTGGCCCTGAGACCAGGGCATCTACACCTGGGGGCCTTACTGTTCTTATCAACATGCTAAAATACATGCTGGGTAATGCTTTCAGAGTGGCGTGTTGTTGAAATAAGCACTCGCCTGAGATGGAGTCAAGGGGTGCCTATTTGCAATATTCTCTTATGATCATTACTAAGGCCGTTCACTAACCAACATAATGCACCAACAGAAAAAATTTGAAGAACTTTTCAAGTGATATTTGGACAGGTATCATGGGAATAATTTCAAGACATGATATGCATTTTGCTTTTCAAAATGATGCGCCCTTTGTCAAGGAGAAATTCCACTGTATAAGGTGCCCTCCAGACAAAATAATGTGAGTAACT
>Ga0209611_10005958_pt1 | contig 20194 bp, 21 predicted proteins | sample S1TSphgellanicum_3_FD_187693 | JGI IMG/M metagenome (GOLD analysis project Ga0209611, IMG submission 187693) | Host-associated microbial communities from peat moss isolated from Minnesota, USA - S1T2_Fc - Sphagnum magellanicum MG (SPAdes) (version 2) | ecosystem: Host-associated > Plants > Peat...
TTCCTTCCTATTTGCAGTCTCAGTTTTAGTTTCATGGGCGGGGTTGCGGAAATAAAGTAAATTATTACACTTGGACTAGTGTGAACCCTGTGCATAATGCACAGGTGTGTTATTTCAACAATGTTTGATTGATGTTTTTGATTTTTAAAAAAAACTTTTCTTTTCAAACAACTGTCCGTGGTCACTGTCCGTCCGGAGTCACTGTCAAAGACAGACCAAGTGAATTAATATATATGATGTGGGAAACATGTTTGGAGGGTGACATACTGAGCGAGAAACATGTTTGGAGGGTCACATACTGAGCAGCACACCTGAAGGTGTGTGTGTATGCGTATGCACACTTTTGTTTCCATTTTTTGAGATCTTGTGACGACTTTACCCATCTAAGGTGCACCAAATCCTCCACAAAGTGCGAGAGATAGAGAGAGAGAGAGTGAGCACAGGAGACGCGCGCGCGAATGAATGATTGGGTGGTAAAAGACAAAAGAAGACGGTGCCAAAAACAGCACAACAACAAATATGACATACACGCAGATAAGAAGAGTTTCTGATGCTCTTGGTGTTGTTGCCATTGCTGCTGCTCGTTTGTTGCCGCTGCCTGGCGCTGCTCGACAGGTATGTCTTTGTCCTGCTACTGTTGTTGTTGTTGTTGTTGCTGCTGCTGCCACAATTGTTGTATGTCATTTCAAGGCTGCTTTGTAGTTTCAGTCCCCATCAGACCCCCCCATCAGTGCCCATCCATAGTGCCCATCAGCCCACCCCATCAGTGCCCATCAGGCCCATCAGTAATGGCCATATCCAGATTGTCCATCATCAGTGGCCCAACAATTGGCTCGTTTGTGTTGAATCTGTAGTGTGCTTGCAAAAATTCTGTTTGGAATTTTTTGGTTGCAACATGTGTAGCTCTATCTTCTCAAAGACATTCATATTGTCATCAGCCTTCAGGGTTGGCTGGCTGGTGGGCGGGCTGGTTGACCAGTTTTGTATAAAATCCTGGGACTACCAACTCCTAATTTGGCATTGATGGGTGACTCTCTGAGCATCATCTCATATGCTGGTTTTCTGAAGTATTCTTTTGTCCCAGGGTTTTTACCTTTTGAGTGAGTGAGTGAGTATCTGGAGTTTTTTGGCTACAGGGAATTGCACACTGACAGCCTTGGGTTTTAGCCTTTTGCTCAAAAACCTGGTACCCATTTCCTAATTTTGCAATGGTGGGTCTAGAGACAACCCATCTTCCTAGAGGGAAGAGGACAGAGATAGGTAGCAGAAAGACAGTTTGGTGAGCAAAAATAGAGAACTGGAAAAGAGGTATATAAGAAAGAGAGGTTTGGTGAGCAAAGTCAGAGGACCCAGAGAAAGAGGTATAAGAGAGAGAATTTGGTGAGCAAAAACAGAGTGGGGTTTTCTTTTGTATGTGTAGATGGGGACCTTGACACAGCTTAAGGACATTGGGTTGTTCCGCTCCCAAGGCTTGATTGGGGGCCAATGGAGTGATGCACAGGATGGTCGAACACTGTCGGTATGTCACACAGCTAACTATCTCTATTTTCATGTTCCAACAAAACTGTCTGGTGCAATTCATTCGCAGTTTATGTTTTGTCACATCTGCCTTCTCATTTTAGTGAAGTAAAAGATGGGGTTTATCGTTGGTTGTGGGGAAGGGTGTGTCTCTTAGGTGAACAATCCAGCTACAGGAGAGCTGCTGACAAATGTTCCCTTCATGGGTGGTGTAGAGACACAACATGCTATTGCTGCTGCATCTGAAGCTTTTCCAGGTATGACAACTCCTGTATTTGCTTTTGTGCATAGATCATGCTCTAAGGTGGGTGTAGTGAGAGGGCTGGAACTTGGAGGATTTTGGAGTAATTCATGTTGCTGGATTGAAATTGTCTGACATCAGTGATATGAATTGTTACATCAGCTTGGAGTGGCAGGACAGCAGCAGATCGTAGCAAGCTTCTGCGAAAATGGTAATCACATGTGTCTCTCTAGAATTCAGTTGTTAAGGTGATGTGAGACCATGAAGGGTTTGTAGCAAGACAGAGTATATGGTGATTGGGAGCTTCTTTGCTTTTTATTTCCAATGACGTCCTGCTGTTGAAAATCCAGGTTTGACTTGCTCCTGACACATAAAGAGGACCTTGGACGGATCATGACACTTGAGCAAGGAAAACCTCTTGCAGAGGCTATTGGAGAGGTACCTGTTTCACTCTCTGGGCATTAGCTTTTTTTCGTCTTTTATGCAACTACTGAATTCTCTCTGCATCTCATGAGTGGCTTCTCATCAGTTGGAGGAAGGCTACTATTTTGGTCTGTATGGTGCTAAAAGTGCAACTGTGAACAGGTTACCTATGGTGCAGGTTTTGTGGAGCTGTATGCAGAAGAAGCAAAACGTGTCTGTGGGGATATCATACCTTCACCATATCTAGAGAAGAGGATCTTTGTACTAAAACAAGTAAGGGTGCATACCAAGGGATACACAACAATAACTTTCTCTTGTCTGATAAAGATATCATTTTGATGACATTCTAACATTTGTGGAGCTTAAAGTGGGAAGTTGTTTGAGAGCTTGTGTTACAAGTTGAGTGCCTCACTGCTGAACTTTGGTGTGTACAGCCAGTGGGTGTTGTTGGTGCAATCACGCCCTGGAATTTCCCTCTTGCAATGATCACTCGCAAGGTCCTCCTGATCTTATCCACACAGATTCTTTCTTCAGATTATATGTGTGTGGCTTTATCTGTCTGGATGTTCCTCAACTTATTGGCTGCAGCTCCTGGTATGTGACATATTCATCTGTCCTCTCGGATTGTGAGGAGTTGCACTTGCTCACATCAAATCACTGGACCACTCATGGGATATTGACAGGTGGCACCAGCATTAGCAGCAGGATGCACAATCATTGTGAAGCCTGCAGAGCTAACTCCTTTGACAGCCTTGGCTGCTGCTGAACTTGCTCTTCAAGCTGGCATTCCCCCCGTATATATCCTTCCAGATATTTTTTCATCCCTTGCTTGTTTCATGGGCTTGAATGACTAGGAGTGAAGTATTATCCACTGTTGCCTTTTTTGTAAACTTCCACAAGAATTGTGGACCAATGAGGGATGGTGATAGACAGGTTTTCTTGGTCGGTTTCTATGGTGTCAGCATATTGAAGTGCTCTGTGCATCTGGCAGGGTGTGTTGAACATTGTGATCGGGGATGCTGTGGCAATTGGTGCAGCAATGATGGCAAGCACTGAGGTACAGCTGTGCACTGATATCTAATCTCAGGAATCTGCAAGCTGATTTAGATTTTTCTTGTGAGGTTTTGTTTCTGTCTTTTTTTCCCCTGATGAATGATCCTGTGCACAGGTGCGGAAAATCACGTTTACGGGATCAACAGGAGTTGGAAAGAAGCTAATGGCTGGAGCTGCTGGGACTGTTAAAAAGGTGGGTTCAAATCTTTGCCAAGGTCTTTTTGTTGGTACACATCTGATGTCCAGTACAGTATCTTGGTGAAGAAAATGCCCCATACAGTGATAACTTTCAGTTGCAAATTGACTGGGATGGTTATGGTAGTGCAGATTTCTCTTGAACTTGGAGGAAATGCACCATGCATTATCTTTGATGATGCCAATCTGGAGGTGGCAGTGAAAGGAACAGTAAGTTCAGTTTGAATGCCACATCTTACTCAGTGTTTTCTGATCAATTTTGTTTGATGACTTCTGGTGTGCTGAGATGGAGACACTCTTTTTAGTTCTTGATCAAGGTTATAGGTTTGTGAGGGCAGAATTGGTTTGGTTCATATGTGCCTTCTCTCTCTTGGCATGAATATGGATCTTTGGCTGGGTGGGTTGCAGCTAGCAGGGAAATACCGTAATACAGGCCAAACCTGTGTTTGCATCAACCGTGTACTTGTCCAAGATGGTAAGTACAAAAAGGATCATGCTGCCGCCTCTCTTGTAATCTGCTTTCAGGAGATTGTGGAGGTAAGAGCCTTGCTTACTTGCAACTTAAGGAGAATGTATATCCACAGGCACCTCTTATATTTGTATTGTGATGACGGGTTGGAAAACACAGGCATCTATGAGAAGTTTGCCAATGCCTTTGTGAAGGCTGTCTCACAGCTACAAGTGGGAAATGGGTTAGAAAATGGTGTCACGCAGGTTGGTACTTCTCTACCCATTTTGTTTTGTTAGCTGCAGATGTTAAGTCTGGTGAATTCTCCTTGGCAGTTTTTTGACATCTTACCTTGCTGGTGGTGGTGACCAGGGTCCATTGATCAATGAAGCAGCTCTTCAAAAGGTAGGAACTCTGAGTCTATTCTCATCCTCTGACTGGTGGATTCAATTCAGCATTCCAGTCTAGGATTACCCACTGGATTCTGTAACCACTTATGGGTGTTCTGATGGTCTGTGCCAGTGTGGAGATAGATGTGCATACTCTCATCTTTTCTACTGAATATTGCTGGTGCAGGTGGAAAATCATGTCCAGGATGCTGTGTCCAAGGTATAGTGAGTAAACCGGCTGGGAGTTGAGAGTTGCTACCCAACATGGTCAAGGCATGGCCAAGGATATTCAGTTCTTTTGCCACTGTAGAATGACTAAATGCTAGCAGTGTTGCAAAACTGTGACTTTGGGCTTTGAGTTTGTATGTATACTCAGCACCTTGTTTTCTGCAAGCTTTTCATCCAATCCCCAATGGGGGGAAGGCAAAGACTGAGGACTGAGGCAGTAGAGAAGTCTACAGCTGAATTTGCAAAGAAAGTTGTACTTCGTAGTTGTCTAGATAATCTATCTCAAGGCTGATTCTTTTGCAGGGAGCCAAGGTTTTGACAGGAGGCAAGCGTCATAGTTTGGGTCGTACGTTTTATGAGCCCACTGTCTTGAGTCATGCAACTGAAGATATGTTGATTTTCAGGTGAGGTTGAGGCATACTTAAAACTGAGCTTCTTGTTGATGTACTCCACTCTCCTCTTCTTCTTGACTGTTCGAGTCAAAGATGTAGATCCTATTTCTCCTGTTTTTGTTACTGATTTGATTACAATATTGATTCATTTACAAGGGAGGAGGTTTTCGGGCCAGTTGCACCCCTTGTGCGATTCAAGACAGAAGAGGAAGCCATTAAGCTAGCAAATGATACTGAGTTTGGTACACACACATTCTAGTCTCCTTAACTTCTGAAATTGCTTTTGCTGATTTCTGCACTACCTTTTTTGCTCAGATGTTGATATCTGCAACATCAATTGTGGCATCATGTGAATTTGTTGTCTTGGGGTAGGCCTGTCATCATACATTTTCACAGAAAATATTGCTCGAGGTTGGCGTGTGGCTGAATCTTTAGAGTATGGTATGGTTGGCATCAATGAGGGCTTAATCTCAACTGAGGTACTTGAATAGAATCACTCCTTTTGCTCTACAGGAATCAGGGCACTGGTTTGCCATGTTTAACTTTGCCATTTTGTTGGTGCAATACACACTATGGAATTCCAGATACATCAATTGGCACCAAAGAGTTTTGCTGTGTAATATGAGATCTGCAAGTTTGTGGTTTTGAGGCAGCCTGATATTAGAAGAAATCAGTGTCATGCAATGCTCAGAATTTGGGTGTGGTTGAGCATTTTGTAGGTTGCACCTTTTGGAGGTATGAAGCAATCTGGTCTGGGCCGTGAGGGCTCCAAGTACGGCATTGACGAATACCTTGAGGTACAAAGATCTATCTTAAAAACTCTGCATTATGGTTTGAGTGATATAGATAACGCTTCCTGGCCTGCACACCACTGCACTATTTTTTTGGGTTAATGGAATGTGCTGCAGTTTATAAACTCAAAAGCTAAACTGACTTTGATGTATTGGGGAGCTCCATTCCCCCCACAGCTCAAGTATGTCTGCCTTGGAAACATGAAGCAAACTCTCCCATGATTTGCAGTGACAGCCTCCACTTGAAGCCAATTTCCTGTTGCTGGGTAAGATTCTGTCTTTCTCAAGTGCACATGAGAACTACTTCCGATATACTGGTTCCAATGGTTGTTCTGAGCTTTTTGGAATATTGGTCTTCACTTTATAAGAAGTTTCTGGTTTGTTAAACACCACAAAAAACCATGTGTTTGACAACACTTGCAGGAGTGGAGGTAGCATTGGCCAGCAGTTTCCAGCCACCAATGGTAATTGCTTGCAGCAGCTGTTTGAAATAGGTTGTGAAGGAGACCAAAGTATGGCAGAGTTTGTCTGATTTCAATCTCAGTTCCTTGCTCACACATTCAGGCTGCCAAAAGATGTTTGTTCAATTGGTTGGTCTCAAAACCCTAATGCTTGTTGTGTCATCTGCACGCCCCTCTTATGTCAAAGTGCACACAGATCTACCTATTATTGAAAGCTGAATAAAGTGGTAGATGTAGAGGTTATTGAGTACAAAACACTGGAAAGAGTCAGTGAACATAATGCTGTCTCAAGTGGAAATTTCTCAAACCATCTATTCACCACATACAGTTCTAGTTTTGATGATGCTTGACAACTTATTGTCAAGTATGTCTGTATTGTCCCCAACCTGGTTGAGTGATGGGAAACAGGATGCTGGCACCATGATAACCTCTTGGATCATCAACAGGATCAAGCATGCAGTTGATGTCATCCCTGGTATGATGTAGCATGCTTTCATGGTCTCGAGACACACTGCCCTGTTTTATCTAATTGAAGAGATTTTGACATTCTTAGAAAGCAAAGATGAACTTGTTGCAACCACCAATTTGTAGTTTGAAGATTTGCATTGAAGCAAACCATATCCTCACTCAACACATTAAAAACATTGTCAGTTGTTTGTCTTCTGTGGATGACTGTCTTTTTCTTGTGTCTTGAACATACATGCAGGTTAATCTTTGAGGGTGTGTTATCAAAGAATTATGTTTTAAAACAAAAAAAGAAAACCTCATATGTTTGGAGACCTTCACACATTTTCATACTACGGTCAGCAGCAGCTCTGCAACGATCATCAGCAGTTAGCAGCTTTGCCACCACCATCATCACCCCATTAGAACTACTATCAATTACAAAGCTTGAAAACTGGAAAATCAAACCCTAAAATCTTCAAAGCAGATTTTAGGGTTACTAAAATTTCTCTCCCAGATTTATTGACAATAAACGAGACAGCATGAATTTTGTAGCTTGATTTCAACACAACTTCATCGCAAGATACCTATTTGCTGCAAATGCAAACAAGTTATGAGAATGTGTTATATGGAGGAATTTCCCACTCTTGTGTGGTGCGTCTCTTCTTTGTTTTTAGGGTTTTCATGAATCCAGTTTTAGGATTAGGGTTAGGGTTTAGGTGGGAGGCCCGGACTCGTCCTGGTCCTTGCGCTTGCTGGTGTTTTCATCAACTGCTGTCGTCGTCGCTGCTGTGGTTGTGCTGTGTTCGGGGTGCGTCGTTGCGTGTCTTCTTGCGTCTTTGTTTCCCTCTCTCGCGATGTTGTTGGTGTAGGCGGTGGAGAAGACGAGTTTTTGTGGCCAAGAAAAATGGCAGCAACAGCAACTCTTGAGTGTCCCTTTGTAGTGCAGGATCCTAAGGAAGTGTCGCTTTGTTACGATGTGTTGTCTTGGGAGGACACCATCCATAAGTTCGGTGTCAAGATTTTGCAAGTGAAAGTGGCTTACATACTTACCGATCGAGCACAAGAGTTTGTGAGAGGCGAATGCGAGAATGTTGTGGCGCCAACCAGATTCTATCGTACTCATACCAAAAGCTGTGATCCTGGTTCTTTGAAGAGGCCGACCAAGCGCAGCTTCCTTCATCAAATCTGGTAAGTGCGCATAACCAAACCACGAGCTCACGAGCTCGTGTGTTGTTTTTGTTTGCGATTTCCCGAATTAGAAGAACTATAACTTTATTGTTTTGTGTGGTAGAACTTTGTCAGTAGTACCTATGTTCCTCATCGCTCGTGCTTCTTCTTGTCTCATTACTCTACTTAACCCTAACAGGTATCAATGCACATACGGGCCAGAAGATCAGCGATCTACACGGAAGTTGCTTGTCGATCGCAGCAAGAAACCTAAGAAAGGTCCTGGAAGTAGATTGACTAGTGATGAAGGAGGACCTAGCATGAAGAGAGGTTGTCTCTGTTATTTTGCAATCAAGAAACTCTACTTGTGGCCTCACATCTCGGAGGTCATGTATTGCCATGTAGGGCATACAGACAATGATGGAAACCCTTGTCACGGTGTCCTTCTAGCCTCCCCAGCTCACAAGAGGAACGAGGAAAGTCATGGCAATAGAAGAAGCCCTTCTCACAATGTTTCCTTCTCCAGTAGTCACACAATCAATGAAGAAAGTCAAGGAAATGGAACTCTTTGTCATGATGTTTCGATCTGCAGTTCCTCAGGACCCCTCACTCCGAAAGGCAAAGGGAATGGAAACTCTTTCCATGAGTTTCTTGTCTCTGGCCACACAATCACAGAAGAAATTGAAGCCAATGCAAACCCACATCATCATAGTGTTCTGGTCTCCAGTTACACAATAGAAGCAGAAAACAAAGGCAGTGAAAACCCTAGTCAGAGTGTTTTGCTTTCTGACCACAGGACCAAGGAAGAAAGTAAAGCCAACGGAATCCCCTGTTACAGTGTTCAATTATCTAGTGACACAATCAAGGAAGAAAGAAAACCCAATGGATTTCCTCCTTGTTGCATTGTTCCAGTATCCTGTCACACAATCAAGGAAGAAAGTGATTTCAATAGGAATCCTGCTGAAATTGTTTCGGTTACCAGTCCCACAAATGAGGAGGAACCTGAAAGCACACAGGATTCAGCTTGAATAATTATAACTGTCTCAATTGCAGTTGCAGCCACAAATAGGTGGCTGAGAAGTAGGATGATACAAAGATAGCATTCTCTGTAGGCCTTATGGTTTTAGTTTCAAGATCTTGCCTTGTCTCAACTCCGAGTCATGCCCCCTGGTCATCTCTTACATTTCAATACCAATGGGGAAAGTGTTCATGCCTTCGATCTTTTGCGTGTACATTTTTCCCATGATGGCTTCCATGGCAGCTTCAGGAATGCATACACAACAGATGGGCAGGTGTGTCAACCTTTGCTTTTGCTTTGCAGTTTGGGTTGTTGTTAAGGATTCTCAGATGTATGCAGGACATATTTTTCTGTATAATTGTTTGCCCAAGACTGTGAGCAGATTATTTGTGTACTACACCCACCATCAGGAGCTAAAGAAGTCAGAAGGGACTAATGGTAGTTAGTCACTGCCATTTATGATGAGGGTGATGGTCTGACACTCACAAGGTTATGACTGCACTCATTCTTGTTGTATTTGTGTTCATTTGGCAAGAATCAATCCTGTGGTTAGCATTCAAAGTATTCTTGTGCAGTTTCGTCTGCAATCATATAGATGTATATGATTGCAGCACGAGAGTGAAGCACAAAGTTCTGGAATAACTGGGTTCATGTACTGTCTTGTGTGCTCACTCCTTATGTATTAAGTCCTATGCCTGTTTCCAATCTTCTCACACCAGTTTAGGTCAAAGGAATTGATTTTGGCCTGTACTATGTAAACTTGAGGTTCTCTATGTGCAAAGCTGTCCATACTCCAGAACTTTGAGGTAGAGTTTTATCAGGGGAAAGGGACCAATTTCCATGTACACATGGCTAAATTGATGAGCATAACCTGGCAATTGTGGGAGATTGATAAAGAGCCCTCAGCACAGCCAGTCACAGCTCACTTTGATTTAGATGTTGAGCTCAATGTGTGGGCCACACCCAAAACTTCACATCTAGAAGCGGAAGAGAAGTCAAATCCTTCCTAAAACTTGATGAGGAGGGTTGCATATCACTCTGAAGTTTGCAGCATGTAACACTGCATATGCATTATGGTGTTTGATATTTTGTAAATGCAATTTTGTTTGTGCTGACAGGAGCACCAGGTGCGATGTCCTAGAGAGTGGCTGCTCCACATATTGCTAACTTTCTGAGGCTGCTAATCAGAAATGCCAACTTCAACCCATAAATTTCTCAAGTTTGTTCTCATATGAAAACCCTGAAGCCATTGGCCATCTTTTGTGTAATCTATTTCTCTTCTCTCTAGCGTATCACTATCATGTTTGTTTATGTTTTTGTTGTATCTAATTGGAAATTTTGGTGGGCTTTTGTGGGAAACAGGAACTTTTGTCTTGCTATTTGTGGAGACTGTCACTGTTGCTGGAGATAGAGTGGTTTCTCGAGAGAAAGATGGAGGCTATGGTGATATTATTGGACATCACCATGTCAGAAGATGTAGCATGAACCTGCAACTATTTTGAAAGTGATGGGATATCTGAACAGGTATTTCCTGCTCAATTTTTGAGGCATGGATGTCATAGGGCAAATGGGACCTTCACTAGGGAGAGCTGGTGTCCCTTTATTTGTGTTTGCATCAGTCAGAGCAAAAGGAAAAGCAATTGGAATTTATGCAATTGAAATCATGTGGTGTTGCAGAGTGATGGTATCACTGCTGTCAAATGGTCACAAAGGGGGTAGATGGCAGTAAAGTGCAAAACTATCATTGAGGTTAAGGAGATGCAACTCTGTTCAAAACTGATTAAATGATGAGTGAAAGACAAAGATGAGTGCTCCTAGCATTGAACAGGACTGCATGAAGTAGTAATTGGAATGGAGAAATGGTGGAAGCAGTGCAAGGCCTGGGTGAACTGTTCAATATTCCACTTACTAGCTTACCTCAATCATTACTCAAGGTAATGCCCTGACAACAGGGTATTGCACCCAAGACCTTGGGTTCTGTCTTCATACATTAAGTCTTAACACATAGTTGGCTGTATAGAGTGTTGAAGCTTGAGATCATGAAGGCAAGAAGATTTGGGCAATGGTTAAGAATTGTCTTGAACTTGTGTTGAACGATTTTGAACATCTAGTGTCAAGATTCTAAAATGGAAGGTGTTGAATCTACTTGAGAGTCAAAGTTTGATTATTTTCACTTAGGTGCTGAAATTGGTTGCATCTTGTACTATTGTAGTTATAATCATCACTGAGCAGTGCATCGCCAAGATATGAGAATTGTTATCCAATGTATTTCTGTCTTCTTCATCAAACATGAGATGGCATTTCTCTGTGTCATCATTGGAACTATAGTTTTTACACTAGGAAACCAAGTGTAAGGCACAGAGTTCTCTACTGCCAGGCCAGTTGGCTTTACTATAATTTCTTTTGAGAGAATAAGAATTGGAGCAAGCAGGTTGCATATTGAGACCAAACTTTTGATTCAGTGCACAAGAATTATTGTAGCAATGTCCCTAAACCCACTGGAGATGCAAATGAAAAAACCCTACTATGGTGCTGGATAGTCTTGAGTGAATAACACGCCACATGCCCCAACAAAGTTCTTTCTCAACTGTGCAGAAGCGGTGAAGAAGAAAGGAATGAAATCAAAAAGATCTTACGTCTTAGACTACATCCAGATTGAATGCTTTGAAGCTCTTGTCGCACAGAGAGAGAGAGAGAACAGCTGCGGTTGCTTGTGGCGGTGGTGAAGTCCTGATTTGATCAAGAAAATCGGCAGTTCTTACACGAGATGCAGAGCTCCAAGATGACGCCCTGTGATGTGAAAGCGTTGAAGAAGTGTCTGGAGGAACACAAGGGCGATGGCGATAAGTGCAGACAACATATCGCGGCGTTCAAAACCGCTTGCTCCTCCTCCGCTTCTTCTTCTCCTTCTTCTTCGACTCCTGTTTCGTCTTCGTCGTTGTCGTCTTCCTCTGCAATTTCCGTCTCCTCCCTCAGCCCTACACAAAAGGAGCCAACCGTGAGTTCGTAACGACGAATCCGGGAGTCAGATGATGATCTTCTCCGGTACAGAGGTTTTTTTCTTTTGCTGCTATGATTTTAGGGTTGTGTAGCTTGTTGCCGCCGCGAGAAAGCGGGTACCCGCTGCAGCAACCAACTCTGTCGAGAGATTGTTTTCCAATACTGGATTCTGTTTCTGAAGAGCGAGCATGCATGCACCTGGTGTTGGCACCAGTATTCGGTTAGTAACCCCTTCACAGTTGATGATGCCATGCTTTTGCCCTGATGTTTTTTTTCTTCCTGATGGTTCAGGAGTTGCAATCGGATTTGTCATCTTGGTCTTATCTCATGTTTCTGGTTTTTGTGAAATTCTTCATTGACATCTTGCTTTCATGCAACCAATGTTTTGTCTCTTTGGAAATTCTCCAAGGTAGTAGTAGAGCCATGACAGAAAAAATGTTTGTGCTGCTGCTGTCTGGCACTCAATGTTCAGCACACAAGACCTTAAAGAAAATGCTACACCTAGTAAGACCTGTGAACCACCTCAAGTCAAAATTATTCTTTGCAAACAATCAAAGTGGCATAGGGTTTTATGTGTACTACCTCTCTGCACATTTCTGCCATCTAATTATGTGCACATTTCGTTGAGCTGGGCTGGCTGTGAAGTCTCATGGTTGAGTTGCAAAACCCTAGTGTAATATGGAATATAATTTGAGTTAGTCTGGATGTTTGAAAGTTGCAGCATGAGTGAGGATCATGGTGTCTCTGGATACTTTGTGGAATGAATGGTGTGTTTGCAAGGGTTCTTGTCATAGCAGAGTTATGGCAAAAACTTAGTGTAATATGGAATAGAATTTTGTGTTACTCTGGATGTTTGAAAGGTGCAACAATATGAGTGAGGATCACAGTGTCTCTGGATATGTTGCGGGATGAATGCTGTCTTCACAAGAGTTCTTTTGTCTTGCAGATTGCACAGCAGAGTTTATATGACATGGTTATATGATTCTCTCTCTCTCTCTCTCTCTCTCTCTCTTCTGCAATTGCCTTTGTCCCTCCCTCTTTTTTGTTTGTTTGTTTGTTGCTAAGTCTGATTTGTGAATCTCTATTTGTGCAACCACAAGATTTGAACAGATGTACCAATTCATGTTAGATCATGAGGACTACTCTGCATTGCATTTTTTGTTTCTGTATGAAATCTCCACTGGGATCCTTTGTATGCAGACAGGGACTCTATTGTTTTTGTGATCTCTGTAGTGTTGGGTGGTTCTTTTTTTTAACCTTGTCTGTATATGGACAAGGGTTAGAGCATCCCCATTGTCCCCACCAGTGCACTGCACAGCATGTTTTGGATGAAGAATAGAAAAGATTATGCAGATTTAGTCTAGTAAAATGGCTTTGGGCTAGAAGGAGAATATTGTGGCTGGAAAAAGGCATTGCATAGTCTAACACTTGCTTTTGATTTGGGCAGATAGAATGATTGGTTCATGTGGTTTGCTATTAGTAATCTTTCACCTTTTATAGTCCCACTTGTCATGTTTATGGGGGAGACAGGAAGAGCAGTTCCACCCAGTATTTGGGCCTTATAATAAATCTCATGTGCAAGATGGCTAGTTTACCATTTCCCTTGCCCCCTTCATAAACATGAAACTGACTGGGATTGTAAAAGGTGAGAGACTACTAATAGCAAACCACCTAGACCAATAAATCGATCTGAACAATCAATAAGAAGTGTTAGAATGTGGAATATCTTTTGCCAACCACAACATGTTGTAAAGAAATGTCAAACCAATGGCATTTTACTGCCCCTTAGCCTATGGTGTAATTCATCGGTGGGGATGCTTTAAACCAACCATCTTGAATGTGAAAAATGTTGTTGGAGTTGTGAATATGAGGTATGGGTGGAGCTATTCTTTATAAGATTAGTGTACAAAATATAAGGGGTATGTGGAATTGTCTTGTGTTTTAAAGGTGAAAAAAAGTATATATAGCCAATGAAATTGTTATTATGGGAGCCTTTGAATCATTACTTGGAGTCAATTTTGGTAAACTAACACTTAAATGTTTTAATCTTGTGCCTAAGTTTACAAAAGAATTGTGACCAATGAGATTGTTCAATTAAGTGTTTTGGATTGTTTTTAAGAGGTGTTTTATTGAATTGATATGTACATGTTGCATGCAAATTGCAAGGAGTTTTTAACACATTGTCATTTAATTTTACTTAAGGTATGCAAACATGTATACAATTTCAACCTTGTGATTTCCTCCTCCAATTAATAGACAAGATTTTGGTATATTACTTGTGTTTTTTGTTTTTAGAGAATTGCATGGTTCTATTTTTTAGAAAATTATTTTGAAAGAATGGTCTTATGAAATAAAATCAGATTTGAAATTATAAGTACTTCACTAAATGTATAAAATTTTTCATTGGCGGCTCATTTGCAATTCCTTATTACTTTTATATATATATATAAGTGGCAATTATATACAATTGTGTTTTCAAATTGGATTTTTAATGATTTCTTTTATTGATAAGAATTATAACTTCTTTGAAGGTAGGATTCCATTAACTAATTTCTCTTGAAGAACAATAAATGTAATATACTTACAATGCTACATATATACATATACACAATTGATTATATTTTTATAATTTCATTTCATTCAAATGAACTTTGAAGTTCCTTTAGTTCTTATTTTAAATTGACTTTAGTTTTAAACAATTCAACAAGGTTATAAGGATATTTACCACCAATTCTAGAATCATTAAAGATTTTTTCTCTAAGTTTTTCGATTAAAGTTGACATCTTTTCAAATTAATAAGTAGGTCAATAAAGGGATTTTTTTTTGTTTCAATATGTGTTTGCACAAGTTAAAAATTTGATGAAAAAAACCAAATAGTGTGAAACATTGTCACAACCTTAGTTTTGAGATGTAATCAAGGTTAAGGCATGAGAATGAATGAGAGCTAAAAAATGTCTTATGATTCAAAAACATTTCCATAATTGTGGAATAATGTGTCCCAATGTTTTCAATGTTTTTCTCATTTTAAGAATTTGGAATCTTATAAAGTTTCAAAATATTTGAAACAAAAGTGCAAGTAAACATGGACCAAATGAAGCCCCTCATATATATATATATTTGAAATGTAAATATCAAAAGTGAGTTCACATTCTACATTTAGAGCTAAGAAAAATTCAAGGTTAAATTTGGGCTCCTAATTATTAAAATTCTAAAAATAAATATCAAATGGCCTTCAAATTAAACATGAGATATGTTGTTGGAAAAGGTATTTTCAAAGACTATATTTTTTTCTTTAAAAGTTTTTCAATTGAAGCTCATATGTCGAGGGAGACACTACTCAAAAAAAATTAAAAATACACAAGTTAAAATATAAGGTGCAATATATTGGTTATCAAGAGAAAATTATAAGTTAATTAACTCAAAAATAATGTATATATATTTTTTGAAAATAAAACTATAATTAATATAAATTATGTGTAAATATTTAATATTATAATTTTTAAATAAAAAATTAGCATGTGCATTAAAATTTTAAGGTGTTAGTTTTTAATAATTTCAATTATTGTGAAATAATGTTTTGATTAATTTGTGATTAATAAAAAAATTTAAATTTTAGTTTTTTTTCATTTCAATTACATTCCATGGGTGAAAGCATAATAAATAGCCCAAAAAGCAACTTTGTTATACAAAAAATTGGGGGTCTCCAAATAAAAGGTATAAGTAAATAAAATAGTGAAATAATATCAAAATTTTTGAGTACATTTGTTGGCATTGGTTTTAAAAACAAATTTGATATAATTATGTTTTTCCAATGCACTTGCAAGTACTTGAATTGAACCTTTGATTTTTTGGTAATCTAAAAAATAAATTTCATATATTTAAAAGTATGTGAATTTTTTTACAATTTTTTTTTTCCCATTTTCCCCAGCCTTCACTATTGATGTAATGAACATTTTAATACATATTATTTTGTCAATGGAGTTTATTTTCATAATTAAATCCATCCTTTCAAAAATTAACATAATTTTTCGAATTTTTTGGGGTACTTTTCAAGTCCAAATGATATGGTATAAACGCTTTTGAAAAGATCAAGGGAAGCTAGAGGTGCCAATGAAGTATTCGAGAAGTTCCATTTGAATTGAAATGTTAGAGGAAGGTTAAAAATTTCCAAACAATTTTTTTCCACTTTACAACTAAAAAAAATAGTAACAAAGAAGGTTAAAGTATCCTAATTGCAACCCTATGGTTTCATTTTTACTTTTAGTTTCAAACATTTTTAATTCCAAATTTTTTTAACTAAAAATTTAAATTAATATAAGGCATTGAAATTGGATGCCAAAAAAATTTATAAACAAATATATGATGGTTAAAATATGTGCAAATTAAAAAAACCAAATAATAAAAAGGTAGGGAAAATATAAATCCAAAACCTAATACCACCCCCCCCCCTTTTTCAAAATAGTTGTTTGACACATGTTAATCACAAAAATAACATTAAGTGTTATTTTTGAGCTCATATGCAAAAGTTATGAACCCATGAAATTACAAAATTCATAATTTGATGAAAGTTGAAATTTTTTGGGGTTCCCAAATTATTTTACCAATTTTGATTTAGCCTCACCATTAGTTATAAAACTATAAGATAAAAAAATGCATCTTTATCAATTGTAAACTATGGTGTGTATTGTAAATTTGTTTTATATGTAACTTGTTTATGCATCATTTTAATTTTAACTTGCTTTCATTCTTGATTTTTGCAAGTTGAATTCACATTGATTTTTTATTTGCTATTATGTTTTTAAAAACTTCATTATGTAAAAACTTTCAAATTTTTTACACATTTACATATGAAGACATTTTCGATGATGTGCTACATTCCCCATTTAAAGTTCATTAATGCACACATTTTTCGGTTTTAATTATGCGCACCCCCAATGAACATTATTTCAAAATCTAATGGGTGACAACTCACACATTTCTTGTTCAAATGAACAATGCAAAAGTTTTTTACCCATCTACACATGAGGACCTTTCCAATGATGTGTTACATTTCCCATTTCAAGTTCATTAACACACACATTCCCAATTTTTAATTTTTGCTTAGAAAGCATTATGTGTTTCAAAATTTCAATGGGTGACAATTCACATTTATTGTTTAAAAGCAAAATATGAAGGCTTCTTACACATTCACATGTGAAAAAAATTCTAATGATATGTTACAATTTCCATTTGAAGTTCATTTCAAAGGTTAAACAAATTATTTTTGGCCATTCAAAGTGGCTAAGAAAACAAATTATTTTTACCAATGACATTCCATGACAAATTTTATGGACTTTAAACCATAAAACATGCACACACACACAAAAATCCTAGGGACATAAAAAATGTTACATGGCCACTAGAAATGACATATGTAATGTTTTTTGTTTCTAAAAGATTTTTTTTACAAACATCGACATTTCAAATGTTAAACAAATTGCCCCTGCCCACTAAAAGTGACTAAGAAAACAAATTGTTTTCACCAATGAATTTCCATGACAAATTTTGCAGACCCTAGACCCTAAAGACATGCACACACATAAAAAATTTCAAGAACATAAAAGATGTTGCATGACCACTAAAAGTGGTAGATGTAACATTATTTATATTTTTAAAACATTTTTTTTACAAGCATCAACATTTCAAAAGTTAAACAAACTACCCTTGGCCATTAGAAATGCATGAGCAAATAATTTATTTTGACCAATGAATTTCCATGAAAAATACCCTTAAAAATTAATGAATTGTTTTGGAATGGGATAATATAAATCAATTTTCAATGTTTTGTGTATTTTTCAAGTGTTATGTTTTTCAACATTCCTTTTCCCCATAATGAGCACGTCATAAGCCTCGCACAAATAATTCGCATCCATTGTAAAGTTCAAAAAGAAATATGAATGAAATTTGCATAAGGCATGAATGCACACATGCTCGAGTTTTAATTTTTGACACTTCAAATGAGCATTACGTGTCCCAAAGCTTTAATGGGTAAAAACTTGCATAATTCTTGTTCAAATGCAAAATGCGACAACTTTTTACACATTTACACACGAAAATCTTTTCAATGATGTGCTACATTTTTCATTTAAAGTTCATTAATGTACGCATTCCTAAGTTTTAATTATTGACATTCCAAATGAACATTACATGTTTCGAAGGTTCAACAGGTAACAACTCGCACATTTCTTACTCAAATGGAAAATGCGAAAGCTTCTTACACATCTACATGTGAAATTTTTTACAATGATGTGCTACAATTCCCCATTGGAGTTCATTAATGCACACATTCCCAAATTTTAATTATGTTTTAAATTTGAAAATCAACATGTTCATTAATTTTGATACCATTTTATAAATGTAAAACAACGCAACATTTTTTCTTTTGTATATTTCGGTCCCTCATTAATTCGAAAAAATCTTATTTGTTGACATCATAGTGATGTCGAAAAAACAATAATTTACATAAACAAAAAAATACTCTTTAACTTATCACAATAACTTCCATCGGGTGGAAGTTACCCATCAACCTATCTTTCCTCACTACCCCTCTCACTACAATGTTATCCCTTTGCAATGTCACTATCACAATAAAATTTTGTGTAAAAAAAGGGTCTTTTAATAAACCGTTCTCCTATACCTAAAGGTGTGTTAAACATGAATTTATATGTTGTTTCATCACATTGTGTAAAATACATTTAATATATTTAATATCCAATAAATATATTTAATATATCAAAATTATTTTGTTGATTATTACATTAGTGTTTGAAATCATTTTCAAAAATCCAAAATTTTTCATTTTTTCAATTTACAAAACCTCTTTCAAATCATAATTTAATGCATGTAAATGGCGATGGCATTTTAAGAGATTAGGAAATAAAAATTTCTTATGTCACACCTTATTAATCAATAAATCATACTAAATAAAATAAAATTTAACATTAATGAAAAGAACAATAACCTATAATAATTCAAAATAAATATTTTTCCAAAGTCATGTGTAATTTGAAAAAGTTTCCAAAAGATTTGTCCCCCTTTTTGTCTACGAAAACTTACATTTCACATAATAAAAAGTGGGACCATTTATGATTTTTAATGTTTTTGAAGATGTTTTTTAAAATTATTGTTTATATTCATTTCAATTTAATAACATGTGATTTTAACATTTTTTCTAATGGTATAAAATTCAACTTAACAACATGTTATTTTAACAAATTTTAATTTAACTCATTTTCAAAAATAAAAATAAAAAATCATTTAAAATTTAAAATTAATTTAGAATTTATGAATTTATTTTAATGATTATAAATATATAATATAATATAATGTAAATTACATAAATAAAATATTTTTTTTGAATGAAAAATGGTTGAATTTTGATTCTATACATTAAGGTAAATCCATTCAAAACAAAACTACTACTAATTTATTTGTGCAATGTTTTTTAAAAAAGGGTTCACTAATCAAAATAACATGGCAACACATTGTTTGTTATTCAAAAGGAATAATGTTAAAATCATGATTTCCTAATTGGAATAAAATTTTATGATCTTAAAAGATGTCATACTATATTATTCTATGAAGATACATTAAAATATATTTTATAAATATGTCATTAAAAATAATTTAAGTCCTTCAAAAAATTCATTAAATAATAAAATTTATTCATTTCAAATATATAAAAAAATTTAATACAAATAAACAAATTCGATACATAACCAAGGGTCACAAAATAATGACCCACACATTATTCTTTAATGTTTTGTTTTAAAATGATGGGTTAATATTGTAGATCAAATTTAGAACAAGTGTTAAAGAAAGAAAATTTTAAACAACTCGTTTTTTTTAAAAATGTAACCGCATGTTTTTATAATAACTAAAAGATTTGTTGTTTTTTTGGGAGAAATAAATGACTTGAAAATTAACTTGGCTTTGAATGAAACAATAATAATAATAATTTTAAGCCATAATCAACTAGCACCCTTTAACACACCAGTTGGGTAAAACATGTTTTGAATTTTGTTGGATGGAACCCAATTGAAGAACAATTAGGTTTTAAGATAATTTACGATTTTTTTTTCTAAATCCAACACTTTTCTCACCATTATTGGCACCTACCTATAAAACCTCACTACTAACCTATTAGTGACACCTCCTTTTTCGTTTTCTTTTCATGTCTTTTTTTTTCTTAGTGTTTGTTTACAAGAACAACACAAAGGTGTGCAACAACATCATCTGGAGTAATGTGGGGCCATGTAATAACATCATCAAAAGTAGTTTAGTGTACGAATAAAACACAACACAAGAATAATATCATCAACAATAAAGTAGGGTGTGTGAGGTTGTACAATGGCAACATGTTTGTGAGGTCATTATGTTGATAG
>Ga0209611_10005959_pt1 | contig 20193 bp, 16 predicted proteins | sample S1TSphgellanicum_3_FD_187693 | JGI IMG/M metagenome (GOLD analysis project Ga0209611, IMG submission 187693) | Host-associated microbial communities from peat moss isolated from Minnesota, USA - S1T2_Fc - Sphagnum magellanicum MG (SPAdes) (version 2) | ecosystem: Host-associated > Plants > Peat...
AAAAAAAAAAAAAAAACCCCCCCCCCCCCAAAATTCTTTTTTTTCGTCTTTTTTCATTTTCTGAAAAGAAATTCGCCAATTGTGAAAATTAGCCAAATTTTTTTAAAAAACGCTGCTCCTAATGGATGATAGTTGGTGGAACCAGGGTTGGTTTTTTTTTTTTTTTTTTTTTTTTTTTTTTGTGATGCAGCCAAAATGGCAATCATCCAGAAGAAGAAATTAGTCAAATTTGGCGACAAGAAAGTAAATTTGTTTTTTTAAGAATCCTGCTATATACATAAATTTTTTTGGCAACAACGTGGACCTATTGTCTAAATATGGCGATTCCAGAACCTTTTGTTTTTTTTTTGGGTTGGCTCTACCCTTCAGGGTCTAGAGACAGTGTCATGCAGTCCTTGAGTGCAGTTAGTTTCTGTTAACATTTGCAGCTCCTGATCATGTCCATCTTCCTCTAAGCTCCTGGACTCTCTCACTAGCTAGCTCTGCAAGTAGCTCTGTATGTTATATCACAAACCAATTCACAAGCAGCTCTTGGAATATGATTCCTTCCCTGGTGGGAAAAAAAACTGTCTAACTTCACCCTCAAGAATAGACTAAAAATGCAAGTAACAGGGAATTGTGCCACACAGCCTGGAGTTTTGCAACATTCCTTCCCAGAGTTGGAAGGGTACTACTGGTTTGACATTGGTTCTAAGAGGGATTTCTAGCACCTGAATCACTGAGAGCTTCTCCGCAATCATCAGCATGACAGATTTTTATTAATGTCAAGCAAAAGATCCAAGAAACGTATATACAATTTGATTGCACCCTTAAAAAAGGACTTTCTTAGCCATGATTCCCATGAATCATTACCCATTTCTGAAATGAGACCAAACACAAAGGTTCAAATCAGATTAATTAAATATCTATGCGGGGTAGAATGAATATCGGTGAATGAATATTCAACTAGTATGGTGAAAAAGAAGTTCACAAACTCAAAGATGTTATCACCTAATTGTAAGCTGCCTTCCTTTGATGGCTTTGTTTGAAGTATCTAGTTAAAATGTAAGACAATTTGAAATAAAATGGCTCAGGTAGACCTAACTTTCCTCTTGAGTCTCACTTACCATCTCATCTCTTCACTCTCGGAGCTTCCACACACCTAATTTTAGCTCAGCTTTGGCAAGACTATATATGAAAGAGTGATGGTACTTGTCAGTCAAATAGCTTGCAGTAGCACGGTGCTAGAGCTGCTGAAATTCTGACAAGTGAGTAAAATTGCAAGGAGAATGCACGTCCTGAAGTTCATAGGCAGCAGCTGATCAGACTCATATGCTATTGGACTCAACACTCGCGAACATCACAGGCTGAGAGTACTGAAGTCTTTATGGGAAATACTCAAACTGCAGTTGCGAGATTGGTATGTATGTTGATTCTTTTAAAGATTTGCAAAGCTTTCCACAGATTCAAGATCTTCAAGATGATCTGAAGTTTATGGATCTTTATAAACCAAGTTAAGATATGACATGATGAAGTGATATGCCTACAATGACAAATGGCTATTCAAGAATTGAAGGAGGATCTAGGATGCAAAGTCAGCTTGAATGAGCTACCTCAGATCCATCAGTTCCTTGATTATATATGGAAGTGCCTCTGAAGTGTTGTCCAAGACTGTTTCATGGATGATGACAATGAGTGCCCACAAATGGGGGTTGTGGTTGCAGATGACTTTGAAGATGTTACCATCATCAAGGTACTCTAATTTGCAATCTCTGAGTGTCTTGCACAGTTACACGTTTATCACGTCCAACTGCATTTTCTCAAGCAAGATTTGGAGCTCCCCTTTACTGCAGTTGACTTCAAGGAGTCTTGAGGGTTTGTGAAGGATTGTCCTTCTTGACAGGATATCTATGCATCAATTGCTGGGTAACAACAGATTTCAGATGAAGCAGGGGGCATCACAAGAAGTGGGCTGCTCAAAACCTGGATTTATTTGTATATTACTGTGAAGATCCCAGTTGTTCCAGGGAGACAAGATCAGGAGATGTATGTAATCCGATGGCTGGGTATGGTTGTGGACTGCCGAGCAATTGCCTCTATGCCAGTTACTTTGGAGGCAACCTGCAGATCATCTCCATATAGGGCTATGGTAAAGGAACAATTCTCATGGCACTTAACCCTAAACCCTAAACAAACCAGCATACTTTTGGATTACTTCACACCATGGTATACACTCTCTTCACTGATGCTCTGGACTGGATCAACCAACTCACATTTTGCTGACTGTGTACATAGCAAGTCAACCTGCATCCACATCAAAAGAACACAGTTTCAACAGGAAGGGAGAAGGGTCTTTCATACGAGAGAAGGAACATCCCATGCATAGCATCCAGTGGATTGATCCTGTACAGTATCATTACATGTGGGCTGCAACAACAGGTTCTTCTCCAAAACTAAGTCCAAATTGCTGCGGTGCAATCATTTTGTCTCTAGTTCATGACATTGTTTTTACTATTTGACAATTTGACAAGAACAGTCACCAAAACTGAGAATCTAAAACAATTCTCTTACATGAAACGAGAGAGGTAATGTGCTGGGTGGAAGCCTTGCAGGCATCCTTGGTAATTCATGAGGGGGCATGAAAGACATGTGGTCCAAGAACTCGTGATCTTTGTATACACCTGCATTGGTGTTGAAATTTCCTAGTTCAAAAAGTGCTTTTGCAAAGGTCTGGGGTCTTCTTTGCATGTCCCAATGCTTGTTATCCTCCTGGTAAGACTCCTCACTAAAGCCTCGATCAAGGCTTCCAACAGAGGTGGATGGAGAATGAAGCAAATGTTGAGGTGAAAATAAGGAGCCTTCTTCAAATGATGAGCTTGGATTTTCAGAAAATATGCTCTTCTGGAATTTGTCGTCGTCCTCCCCCCCTGGGCAGTCATCATGTATCTCAGGGACTTCAACCATGGACCACTGGGTGTAGATTGGATGGATGAATCTGTTGGACTGCCTGAGGAGGTAAGGGTCAAATGGAAAGAACATGTCAAGCTGAATTTCTCCACCAAATGATCCTGTAATCTGTGCCTCAGCACACTCCTTGGACTCCAGCCAGGCCCTACAGTTGACAAGTTTTGCTAGGCTTGCCTGTTTCACAAACTCTTCAACCACCGATGGCAAGCAAACAGTCAATGGCTCAAGATGATGCTCCACCAACTCCTGCAAGGGTAGATCCTGTAACATATTCTTGTTTTGCAAACCATCCATTAACCCTTTTAATCTGAAACAGAGTACATACATCACTGCCTGGCATGCAGAATAGAACACACCATGTGCAGATGGATTGATACTTGAGGTGGAATGGTTCCTCCAATCCTCCACCAACTTTGTGTATGACAGGCACCATAAAAGCAAACTTCTTACAGAGTCGAGAACCACAAGTGGTGGCAAGTAGCTGGCACGTGCAAGGTAGCTTGCAAGGTATGCAGCTGCTGACATTTGCTTGTTGGGTGGGTTGGCCTTGGAGGTTAATATTTTGTAAAGGAGAACGGCAAACCTGCTGCCATACATTGCTGGATCCAGGGAGCACATGTAGAAGATTAAGAACTGGGTGAACTTGCATTTGTGGGTGTCCAGAATTGTTGTCTGGAAAGATCTAATGAGTGTATCAAAGACCAGGTTGCCATGGTCTTGTTTCATGCAGATCTGCAAGTGATCAAATGTCATATCCATCAGCATGTCCATCTTATCAGCCATTTCATCCAAAGTTGGCACATCTCCTCTATGGATTGATTGTGGAACCACAAGCCCATGCTGGGCCTCACTGCCAGGACCAGCCAAGTCCGAGACAATATATGTGCCTTCATCAGCCTCCTTTGCACTGTCACCATGGTGGTGGTTATCATCTTCCAAATTCACATGGAACATGAAGACTTTACTGCTATCATCTTCTTTCAAAATGTCTTCCCACCTAATCTCAACATCAATCTCAATCAACCGGTCAACAACAGCCAACAGTATTTGGCTACCAAGAGCACCATCCAAGGTGCTACTCCCCAATCTCAGCAAGCTTTCAAAGTACAATGCTAACCACTGCTTCCCACTTGTTCTGTGTGGCATTCTCTGGACAAGAATGTTCTGCATCCAAAATGCTGCTGTTGGAACAAGCTTGAGAATCTGGTGAAGGGCAGAGTGAAGGTGCCCCAAAACCTGCAGCAAGGCAAATACAAAAACCCAGGTCAGGAGGATTCCTCTATCAACCTGTTTACAAACTCAACAACTAAGAGATTTATAGAGATGAAGCTTAGAAAAAGAATAACCAGGGCAATGAAAGTCAAATCAGACCCAAGAGCTTCGGCATCTTTGGATGTGAGCAAAGAGTTGATTGTGAATCGGAGAGGGCTCACATTTCGTCTCCTCTCTACAGAAGGACAGAAAGCATGGAACAACACTATACAATCATGAAATGTGTGACTGTACCCCAATCCCACTGGAACTTCATGAAGTGGTGCTACAATCCCAAGTCACTACTGCATCCAAAAGGTAAACCCTTTTTTCAAAGATCTTGTCCCTGAACCTCTGTATGCAGTCTTGTTGAAGCTCAAAAAACTTCAAGAGCTAGCTTTGTTGGTGGAACTGCTGCGTAAACCAGTCTTCTACAAAGAGGTTTGATGCTTGTGTGAGTTTCCTAGAGGAAGTTCGGGATGCTTGACCAAACAAAAAAAATTGATTTCTAATACGGCAATTGGATGATGGTAGTAATTCCAGTGACAGATAGCATTGTGACACCCAGCTTCAAGGCTAAAGCTAAAGAAAGACTTCAAATAAATCCTGACAGTGGAGTTACCAGGTTTTAGATCTTCTGAGAACTCTTCCAGATCAACAATTCAGTCAGAACAAAGTTCTAGTTCCAATCAAAACAAATACATCTTTGTTTGCTTGTTTTGTTTGGTGAACTGCATCTTTGTTTGCTTGTTTTGTTTGGTGAATTGCATCTTTGTTTGTTTGTTGACATTGCATCTTTCTTTCTTTCTTTCTTTCTTTTGCCAATGAGAACAGCTACCAGGCGAAGTCTAGAAATTAAACCCTAAGTAAGCTCCAACACATGAGGACTCCTGGCCAGCAGCAGAATTCTGGAGACTGGTGGAACTTTCTTCCAGAAACATAATGAATGCATAAAGAAGATGGATGATGGCAGCAGGAGCAAGGGGGAGAGAGAGAGAGTGAGTTACTCCATCTTTCTTGGCTATGTGTTGTGAAGCTTGCATGCGCAGTTTCTCCATATTGAAGGTGCCTGTCATCAAGCCAGCCCGAGTGAAAGAATCCAGAAAAGCCGGCAGACCGCAAGAAGGTGGCAAGAAATTTCGCACCAGCATGTCCAAGCATTGAGGAACGAAGCTGCCACTCACAGTGGCCAGATTGGTGACAAACTTCAAGAGTGCTTCCACAACTTCCTCGCTGTAAAGCCACAGGCTCATCCCCAATAAGTACATGAGCAAGGCTTGATGCTTGTTCTGGTCCAAGTACGAGACTGTTTGCGCCAGTGCCGTGAGACGGATGCACATCGCAGACGCATTTGCAGGTGAATTCAGTCGCGGATCCCTTAAATCGCTCAGCAATTTGGTATAATGTCCATTGTCTTCTCTTCCTCCTCCTCCTCCTCCTTCATTGGCAGCAGCAGATGCAAGAGCTCGAAGAATCCAAGAGCGAGCAATGGCAATAAGCTCCTCGTCGCTTACATCCACCACCTGCTCCTCGCCTGCTCTTCTATTTGTCGTGACCTCGCTGAACGCAATAGCACCAGCTACTGGACTCTTCCGTCCTTCTCCTTTTTCTTCTTTCCCTTCCACTTTTGCATTCTTCATCTCTCTTGCTTGTCAGTGCCGTCTCTCCAACTCTCAGTCTCTCGCAAACTCTGACAACAACGACGACAACAGCAGCAGCAGCAACACAAAACAAAACCTCCCGCCAGAATACGCACCGAAACAAACACAACCCGACGTAAACAGAATCTCCTTCTTGTTCCGCCTGTGCAAAGCTACCAGCCGCTGCATCCTTCTTCCAAACCCGCCCCCTTACCCCCCTCCCCCGGACAAAAACTCACTCTTCAACAAGTACACAACCACAAAGCCGACTACTCTCGTCTCTGTCGTCCTCTCTGTCTGTTTCTCTCTCTCAAACACGACAAAACACAAGTCTCAGCTTCAATTTTCCCGACTCTCTCTCTCTCTCTCTCTCTCTCTCTCTCTCGCTTGCTTTCTTCCTCGATTTTCGACGGATGCGGAAACTTCTAGTTTTGGATAAAACAGAGCAGCGGCAAGTGGAATCCCAAGTAGCAGCGGAATCCAAACGAAGCATGAGCAGGGATTGAGATCGACGCAAGGAGCGAGCCAGGCAGCGATGGGAAAAGGCGTTTAGGGTTTTCAGGTTTCGAGGGTGTTTAGGGTTTTGAGGGGTTTAGGGTTTTGAGGGTGTTTAGGGTTTTGAGGGGGTTTAGATTCATTATAGAGTATTATAGTAGCTTAAGGGATTTTAGCCCCTAGGTAATAATAAATAATAGGTCTATTTTTACATAAGGATTTTTGAAACATGATATTTTTGGCTTGTGTTGAAACTTGAGATTATTTATAAGAGTTATAACAACAACAACAACAACAACAACAAATTTTGGTTTCTTTTAGAGGATTTTTTGAAGATTATGTTTTTGCAATGCTGAAATATTTGAGTTTTCATAATTCTTCTTTTGCATTAAGATACTTTTTAATGTAAATGGCAAGGTCATAGTGTGTGACACACCCCTTGTTACACTCTTCTCCAGCAGGTAGGTGTTAGTTAGGGTTTGCTGTGCCTTTTACCAGCCTAAGCAAAGTGTGCAAAAATGCTGGGCCAAAACCATTTTGCTGAGCCAAACCAGCATGTTTTGACTTTTTTTCATCCGATTTTAATTTGCAGGGTAAAATACTGAGCACTGCAGGAGTTTGCTCTAAGAGCGTCTCCAGTTGCGCTCAAGATGTCACCCTGCAGAAATATTTTTCACATCCAAGTTTAGTTATATACTTTTTTTTGCAACCCCACCTATAAAATTGAAACTGGGACAGCGAATTGGTGGGGGACTATGGAGATAGCAAACCACCTGGACCAATCATTATGATGGGCCAATGAGAAACAGTGAGCAGCAGTCAGATCATATTTATTGCACTCTTTTGTGTAGGTGTACAGCTTGGCTGCGCCTTTCTTTCACCAGCCACAGCAAACTGTGAAATTATGTATGCTGAGCCAAAACCATTTTCCTGAGCCAAACCTGCATATTTTGACTTTATTATAAGTTGTAAGATGCCTCCAATGACACCACAAAAATCCTATGAAGTCTGTGTACCCAAATACGGCTACCAATAACAAATAAAAGTCAAAAATATATAAAGCATCTTTCTGTATTATATGCTAACCTATTGGAACTTAGCACAAAAAACCTAGCAATTTTTGAAAAAAAATCTGAGATCAAGTGACTAGAAAACCTGAAAAAAATAAATTTGGTCACCATTTTTTCAAAAAAATCATCATTGTGGAAAAATTTCACCAAAAATTAACTCCTGTAAGTCTGAACTTGAGAGTATTTTGGTGTTGGATTTTTGTTCTTTGAAAAAATATATATAGAATTTCAACTTCAATTTCAAATGTGTTGCTCATTTGAGCTTTGAACCATCAAAGTGGAAAGGCACTTGACTATTTGTTTTGCAAATCTGAATATATAATTAAATATATAAATAGCTTTGGCACTGGTTGAACTATTTTATATTTTTTCAATTTTCTGGAAAATCATCAACCCATTATGTGAAAAACATTTAGAAAATCAGCCAAAACAAAAGTCATGCAATCAATGCAAAAACCAAGGCATAAATTACACTTCAAAAGTTAAAATGATTTTACATTGTATTTGAACCCAAGTTTATAGGTTCTAAACTATAAACAATTTTTTTATGTCTTGAACATTAGAACTTTTTTTTATCAAATGATATTTTCACAAGTCTTGCACAAAGCTTTTTTTGTGGCAAAATTTCACAAAACTATGAAAATAAAAAAAGGCCAGCAAAAGGCTTTTGTAATTTTAGAGCTACTACTTTCTTTTTTTGCCAAATCTCGACCATCGTGCGGACTAGGAAACCATTCTAACAATGGATGGCTTGGATCCCTTGCCACCCAAAAGCAATGGCTACAATCCTCTAAGTTGCTACTTTGCTTGCTAAACGCAAAACCCGTTGCCATCTTATTCAAGCTCCTCAATGTCCTTCGCCACCTCCATTGTGGTGGGTTAGGGTTCCATCACCATCAAAAGTGATAGTGGAACATGAGGTAAATGCTTTTGAGTTTTGATTCTTTAAACATTGTTGCAATGCAATTGTGATTTGTTCAATGATTTTTTATATTATTGTTCAACGACTTTCTACACTATGTTTTGGGTGGGTTTCAGATTCCAATAGTGTGACAACAAGTTGTGAGGAGCTTTGATTATATGAACAAGCTAAAACTTGTGAATGATTAGGTCAAGTCTTCAAACATTGTTTGGGTAACGAGCTACTTCAATTGTTTGTGCTCACTATTGGTTCTTTGAGACCTTAGACTTTGTTGAGCACTTGTGAATTTCAAACCTCGTTTTATTGAAGCTTTGAAAACATGTTTTTGCCAAACATAATGCAAAATTTTCAATGTGATTTGAACAATGTGCTTTTGAATGAAGGTCTGGAGGGTTTTGAAATGCATCCTAGTTCATTTGATTTTTTTCAATGTGATTTGAGCAATGTGTTTTCGAATGAAGGTGTTGAAAGTTTTAAAGTTTTTCCACAATCTCTAATTGTTGCTTGCATTGCCATAACACCATGTCTCATCTTAGACCTCTTGCAAATTTTAAATATATATTTATTTTTCTCCAAATCTATGTTTATTTTTGGTTTTGTACTTCTTGTGGTTGATCATGTTATAGGGGTGGCTATTGCTAGTGGTTGTGTTCAACCAATTACTTGTACCTCATTGGGCAAGTCAACCAACACCACACCTAGTGCATCCACTTCTAGTATGTTTGGTGTTTTTAGTTCAAGGTTAGTTGGTGTTGAGGTTTTTAATGTGTTTGTCATTCCAACTTCTTTAGAAGCACAAAAAAAAAAAAAAAAAAAAAAAAAAAAAAAAAAAAAAAAAAAAAAAAAAAAAAAAAAAAAAAACTTGAATGTGACATTCAGCAGGTTTTCAAGGACAATTGGGCAACCAAGTTTCCATGGGTTAAACTTGTGGTTGATCTTGATGGTAAGGTGTAACAAGTGCATTGTAGGATCTATTCAGTTGTGGAGGGTAAGGAAAAGCTTCAAAACCTTAAACTTGATGGTCTCCATAAGCATTTAGGTAAAAGGAAAGTTTTGGTTGTTCATCTAAGAGTTGCAAGTGGGTGAATATTACTAAAGTTCTAAAAGCCAACATTAGAAAAATGAAAGGATCCAGGTTATTCAGGGTCCACAATCAATTTTCAAGTAGTGTTGAATGGAAGAAGGGTTGAAAAAAAATCAAATATATTTAGTTTGTGGCAATTTTCCACCTTTTAAAAAATGGGAGGCCCATGATAGATTTTGAAAGTCTAAAGAAGTTGTTTGAGTTTTTGAAATTAGCTAATGCCCCCAAAAAACATTGGACAGATTCAAGTGAATGGGGTATGGCAAGAGCCATGCACAATGTGGTCTTAAAACAAATGAAAATGGTTTTGCAACAAAGCAAATTTATTTCCATTTAGTTGTGATGAAGTAACCACTCTGGATAATGAATCCTAGATTTTGGTGCATGCATATGTTTTTGAGGATTGGAGAAGGCAACCAATCCTTTTGAATCTTGAAAGAGTTATGGAATGAGGCATATCTAATAATTTTATTGCTACTATTATTCGTTTGCTTACTAATTTGGGTGGTCAATCAATGGTTGATGTTGCTAACAAGGTTGTATGCTTTGGGGTTGATGGTGCAATAATTTTTCAAGGTTTGAAGAAAAGTGTTACTATCCAGCTCATGAACAAACACAACCCTTTCTTTGTTGGCATCCATTGCATGGCACATCGGTGCAACTTAGCGATGCAAATTCTCTCATCCTTATCTTTGGTTGCAAAGATTAAAGTTTTGTTTTTTCATGTATTCGTACTATAGTTAGTCCCCTAAAAGGCACCTTGAGTGCACTAAATTGGTTGAAGTGATTGAATTTAACGGTTAAATTTTTTTGAAGAATATCAAAACGAGTTGAATTTCCATGTTGGCCCTTTTTAAATGAATGTTCAGATAGTATAAAACATTGGTGGTCAAGATGAGTGATGATGTTGCTAGTAATGTAGTTGCTAATACTAACTATGAATTCTTATGTGACGTGGAAACAATTATGGGATTAACATGTGTGTCGTTTATGTTGGAAACAGTGCAAAGCTTGAGCAAGCTTACTCAAAACAAAGACATTTTCGTATGTGATTTTGTTTTAGTTATGAAGTTGTGTCAATTTGATATTCAGACCATGTATGTGAATCTTGAAAAACAATATTCTTGAGATCAATTTTAGGCATTTGTGGATTTGGTGACATTCAAGAGTGATGCCCTATGCATTGAGTGGTGGACTAATCTAGAATCACATGTGGAATTTGCTAGTTTTTTCTTCATCCAATGCTTATACATGTAGAAAATTGACAAGACAACCAAGGAGGTGTCAATGGTAACTAGGGATGATTAAGTACATGTTTGCCAAAATGTCAAAGATGAATGTAATTTTGTTGCCAAAGGTTTAATTGCAGAATTAAATAGACAATTCTTGGCTCAAGATTTGATGAATGCATGTGGCATCATCTACCCTCAATACTAGTTACAACTAGAAGTTATTTCAATGTTTTGTAATCATTTGCAAATCCTGAAAACACACTATTGCCATGCCAAGATCACGCAACCAAATGGTGTTTGCCATTTCCTTTGCTAGATGCTATTTTATCAGAACAACAATCATCATTTTTTATTATTGCTATGCAATCCAATTGTAGTTTTGCCATGTTGCCCCTACGTGCTTATAACCCTACCACTTGTATGTGGAAGCAAGTGGCCAATAGTTACATTTTGAGGCTCAAAATGTTTAAATTTTTTAGATTAATTGAGCTTGTTATTATTATGGTTTTGGGGAATGTTGAAGATGAAAGAACATTCTCTACTCTCATTTTCATGAAATCAAAATTGATAAATCAATTAACCACCCATCTAGATCTTGTTGTGAAAATATATGCATAAGATTTCTTTACATTCCAAAATTTCCCATTCTACATAGTTATCACTAAATGGAATGACAGGAAATCCCGCTATGGGTTGGAACTATAAGTTATGTATGCGATATGGGACTCTTTGATTTGTCAATTTTGTTTTCCAAGATTTAAATGTGAAGTTAAACTACTTTTTTTTTCACTTGAATGAATGTAAGCTCATGTTGATGCATGGTTTTTATTTTGCGTTTGTTGAATCTCATGAACATTATCAACTTCTAGACTTGTATTTTTGAATGTTTTATTCACATTTAAGTTTTGGACTAAACTACTTGATAAAAAGTTAAAACCTAACTTGTTGCTTTAAAATGAAATATCAAGCTAGTTATTTGGAAATGTGTTTTTCAAGTTGTTATTTAAAAGTCCCATCCCTTTGCATAATGGATGGGCACCAAAGGTTCTTGGATTAAATATTCCAAAAATCAACCTTTATGCACAATATAAAAAGACATTGACAAAAAAAATTTCAAGCAAATTAATAATTAAGAATATTGTTTAGTGATGCAATGTGATAGTAGGTGGTCCATTAATTTTTCAAATTATTATTTTTTGAAAAAAAAATTACTTGGTCATGTATTGGAAAAAATCAATATTTAACCAACACTAGTTGTAACCTCCTTCAATTTAATATGTTCTCTAGATGTGATTATTAGCAATCTAGCTAAAAATTAACCCTTTACACATGTATGTCAAAGGATTGAAATCACATGTATATAAGGCCATGGCAACCCAAGAACATTCTTGTACTGAATTGTTATTCATGGAAAACAAAAAGGTGGACTTTGTAAATCCAAGGTTATTATATATAGAAGTGGAAGAACCCATTGTTCTTGGGGGTCAATCTTCATAAGGGCATAATACAAACTTTTGATGGTGTTCAACTATCTACCAAATTTGGATGTAGGATCATTTGCAGCTAGTAGTTGTGGTAGATCACCATCCAAGTAGCACATCCATAAACTCCTAAGAAGGAAAACAAGTTTCAAGCTTGTTATATAGTTGACCCACATCAACTACATGTGTTGTTTCACCTTATTCACAACAACTAAATTGATTTCACAAGTTATAATGACATTGGCCTTATGTGTTTCCATGCTTCTTATGTATTTGTTTAGACATTGACCATTGAATTCAAACCCTAAGTGATCAATCCTTGTGTTCAAATTAATGATCTATTAAGTCATGTACATATATCTTCTCATATGGTTGGTTTCCATTAGCCCATGGATTTTTAAAAACAAATTTGTATAATTACAGGGTCCACATAGAACTTGTGGAAATTGTTTTCACAATTAAACACACACAAAGACATGATGAAACTAGGTAAAATTCATCAAGTGAAGACTTAATCCACAATCATGTTCACCAAGAATGGATGATATTCATAATAAATTCAATTTACATGTGAATCAAATGAAACATGGTGATGTAGACCAAAAAAATGTCTTTCCATTTATATCATGTGTTATGCATATAAAAATAAATAAAATCATCAAATTGGTGGAAATATGATAAAAACCTTTCCATGTCACTTTATTGAACTTATTCCATTTTGAAAAACTAATAACAAATAAATATCAAAATACACAAATATTTTAAAATAACTTCAAAATGGTTAATAAATTTGTGTTTGTGACTATTTAAAAAAAAAACACTTAGTTGAACATGGTTAAAATATAAAGATCAGTGTATTTTTGAAAGCACCATTTTGAATACATAATTTACATTTTTTTTGTTAGCACATATTAACATATTTAAATACCAAAAGTTCACATTGGAAAAAATAGACTTCATAATTACTTGCATTTTAGAAGAATAAATAAAAATTAACTTAATAAAATTAATCAAAAATTAAAAATTAATGGGTCCAACCACACTATTAAGAGTCACAGGTGCCTATTTAGACCATTGTTTTATTCTTAAAATATTCTTAGAATTTTTTTAATACATCTTTCAAAAAAACATTAATAAAAAAAATTTAATAAAATTATGTTAAAGTGTATATTTTAAAAATTCATGAATATTTCATTAAAAAATCTTTTTAAATTGTGTTTTTAATGTCAAAACACTTTTTAAAAACTTTTATGCAATTTTTAAGAAGTGGTTACAAGATGTTAAAAATTATACATATCTTATACATATTTTTCATTCATTAAATTGATTCAAAATTTTTATGATATGTACATAATGTATCCACAATAAAATTATATTATAAAAAAATTAAAAATATTATTATTAATTTTTGCAATCCAAAATTCAAAAAATTAAGTAATGGTTACAACTGCTTTTGGTACATGTTAGTATGACTGTACCCTAATGCACAATAGTGAAAAGTTATATGGTCTTTGATCATTCAAATAAAAAAAATTCAATGTATAATAATTTTAAAAATGGGTTTTGTTGTCATTTTATATTTTCATGCATGGAACATTAAGAAGATAATTTATATGTTTACTTTTGTGCTTAACATTGAAATAAACAAGTATTTCCTTCATGCAACAAATGGGGCATAATATTTATGGAATGAGAATAAAACTCCATTTCACCCTCTTTAAAACAAATGTTAACTCCATTTACTTTTTAAAACACAAAATTATCAACAATGTTTTAAATTTATTTTTTCCATTAATCATTAAAAAATGGATCAAAACTCTTTTAAGGATATTTGAGTTAGAGTCATCAACACTTTTATTCATAGTCAACAAAAATTATAACACTAGTGTTTGACCATATTTCAATGGAACAAAACCCAAATTTTTAGTTGTGAACATTGGGCATTTTGTTGTGAATGTATCATGTTTAATAATCAAGTATTTACAAGCCTTCGACACTTGGTTATGGATATAATTAACCATTTCATAGTCAATTGGGTAACTTTAAGGTTTTTCAAAGCTTTATTCATTTTTAATTTTAAAAAAAAAATCACCTTATCAATCACCTTGAGGCAAAAATATAGTTAAAGGAATTGTAAAAGGTGTCAACTAAAAATATTGAAAACTCCAAACTATTGTAAATTTAATTATAATTTGCAATTTGAAAACCATGGTGATCATGACAAGTTGCACATTAAATGATTCATAAAATTTTTAGGAATTCAAATTCAAAATCCATTTGACATAATTGTCAGTTTTGGATTTTATAATTGATCTAATGATTTTTGAAATGAACAATAATTATGTCATGTAATTGTTTTTTGCAAAGGATTTTTTAATCTTTTTTTAAGTAATTTTTTTGGGTAAAAAAATCTAGATGATAAATACCTATTGACCACAATAAAAAATCACTAATAATTTTTAAATTATGAAATAAAAAAATTTCAAATTATGTTTCAAATATTAAAATTTCAAAAATCTTTCGCCACATAGAAATGAGGTATAATGGACATGATGTATAAAAAAAAATGAACCCTTATAACACAAGAAAATGGGCCTTCAAGTGGAGAACATGTTTTGATATCGTTCGAAATTGTGATTATTTTTCAAATGTAGAATTTACATATTTAAAAAATTTCATATCTAATAAAAAATGATTAATAAAAATGTGATATATTGGTGCACCTATAAGAATATATAATAAAAATTAGTTGTAAAATTTAAAAATTCCTTTGATGGAAAATATGTTTTTGGGCCCAAAAAAATGTAGTTTTAAAATAAAGTGGTGCAATTGATTCCTTTGTGCATTTGAACCCCATGCCATTTAACAAATAACATTATGCAAGTTTTTGAACCTTACTCACATTGATGTTTGAACAAACATTACACACCAAGTAGGATTTAATGGTATCATTATTAAAATATTTTGGATTTTAGTTCTGACTATGAACTACAAAATCTTAAGGCATGTTTCTTAATTCTTTGTGATTAAACAAAAAAAAGAAAAAGCTTCAAGATGGAGATTAGGATTAGATGACTTTTGAAATAATTTTTTTTAATGACATTAAATTACACAAAACAAAAAAAAAAACAATTAATGCAATTGGAGGTAATTTTAGTTCATGCATTAACCGTGGTCTGAAATGGATTCACAAGATTAACCATGGCATGGACTTGCAAGGACATATTACCCTCCTTATATTATATACCATTACTTGTCACATGGCACTAATATTGAATTGCCATTTTCAAAAGTCCCAAAGTTGTTTCCCAAAATTGAAGCTCCTTTGTTGTCCCACAACTTTGGGCCCATAACCTTTATTATTTTATCAAATTGACCATGTGAATAAAGTATTTTATAGCTTTTAATAAATGCTTTCACACACAATATCAAGCTTCCCAATTATACATAGTTTTGTTTCTTTAATGATTATCTAAATGATCAGGAAATTAGACCCTCCAATTTTTTATGGTAGGTTAAATGTAAAATGTGAAAAAAATAAAAAATAAAAATAGAGCCATTTGAAATTGGATAAAATATGATTGTGTTCAAACCTATTTTCACATATAGATTATAATTATACTATGCAAAATTTGAGAACACATTACTACAATTAAAATTCCCCCATGAATTTGAAAATTGAAACTCCAATTAAAGTCTTATTTTCATACAATTGAATCCTAATTTTGTTTGGTTGGAATTTTTAAAAGAAAAATATTTTTTCAAAATCTACTTAAATACAATTTAAAATTTTTGTTTTTTAGTGCTCTTATGATGTAGTAAAAGATTATTTTCACGTTAATTATTGAACGAATTAATAATTTTACTTTCAATATATATCAATGACTATTTGTGGTTACTTGATATTTTTTTGATAAGGAGCGGAAGTTGTTTCTTTTATCATGCTTCCATCCTAAATCTTGTCTCAAAGGTCTTGAGACCAATTTTGTTTTTGGTCGATTTTCCACATTGTGATGAAAGTCTTCTTTAATATTTTAGATTTTTTTCGAAAAAAATACAAAAGTTTTGCAAAAAAAACACCAAACTTTCAAAATCGTAAATTTGAAAAAAAGCAAAATATTGGCTAAGACACCACTCTCAAAGTGAGAATGCATTTTAGACTTATGAAAGTTCTTCCTTTGCACTCTCATCGACTTCTCATTCTATGTTTGAACTATGCCATGCCCCAATTTCATTCATTCCTAAGTAGTTTTCTTTAGTTTGGCTCAACCTTAATTGTGGCCTCAAAGGAAGGTTAGGGTCACAACACAAGCTCCCTCACTAAAAAGAGGAGGTCAATGCCCCCATTAACATTTAATATTTTTATAAAACATCATGCCCTAAATGATTGCCTTTCTAGTTTGGATCTCTTTCGATTACTATGTCAAAAATGTTGTGGCCATATTTAAATTTCACAATTGGAAGTTGCCTTTTCATTAATTTAGGAATCCCCAACTTTCCAACATTCATTAGCAACTCGAATGAAGTCTCAAGAAAAATTCTCCCCTTGTGTTTTGCCAAAAGATTTGAACTAGCTCGACCCATGTGAAATCAATAGTGACAATGGGTTCTTTTGATGAACTTAATGAATTGTCTCATTGATGGGATGGCAAAGCTTTGTCATTGTTGCGCCTTCTTTGTGATAATTTATACTTCCGAATTAGTCATGGGATGCCAATTTGTTATAGCATTGGATCATTCAAGTGGATTTGTGATAATTGGGGTGAGTTAGATAGTTAAAGCAAAAATTTTGCCCCAAAAGATGTTGTTTTCCACAATTGGCAAAACTATGATGGGAAACAAAGCTTTTAAAACATATTTATGTAAAATAATACTTAAATTTAGCCAAACTTAAATTTTTTTTTGAAGAAAATAAAATTTCAAAACAAATTTTTTAACCAAAGTTTTTTTTTTCTTTAAAAAAGGTTTCACATAAATTTAATTTTCTTTTCTAAACCAAGATGGAAATTGCAAATATCTCATTGATGTAAAAACTTTGTTTTAACTTTGTATATGTTTTGTTGGAATTCATAAATGTTGAGAAAAACAAATGCTTTCAATCAATGAATTTTTTGGGCAAATTTTTGTCAAAAGATTAGTTAATTTTTTTTGGTTTGGCCTATACATTGAGGGATTTTTCATAAAAATGTTGGCCCCAAACTTTGAAGTTCGAGCAAGTAGCCAAAATTATAGAATGATGCTTAATTTTTTCAATTTTCATATTTAGTTCTTAGGGCAATCTTGACTAAATTTTCATATATGGATGGTTACCACTTCCACTACATCACATATCTTTAGGGGAAAAAAAAAAACCACTACTTTTAATGTGAGTGTTTAGCTTAATGTCTCTTGGTATAAATAACAAAGGTCTCAAATTATTAGCTTTGATTTTTTTTTTTTGCAAATAGTTCTTTTGCTCTTAATTAATAACCATTTTTTTGTAAGTTTTTTTTGGGTAGGCCTAATGTGGATGATATATATTCTTAAGATTTTTTTTGGATGGGCTTAAGTTTAATTCTACATTCAAAAAACATATACATATGTGCATACATACATGTATACCAAAAACTCTAGCCTTGATAAGAATGACCTTGAGATGTGTGTAACCTTTGTACAAGATAATAGTGTTCCAAATACTCATATAAATATTTTTTTGTTGTTTGTTGTGGTGGAATCTTCAACTTTAATTCTTTCTTTATTTCACTCACTCAATTTCTTTCGCCTTTTAAAATTCCAAAAGAAACTTGTCAAATTAATATCTTCTATTTACATTAAGTTGTTGATTATGTTGAAATCAAGGTGGAATGAATAATATGATTTTGAATGCCTTAAAAATAAATAAAATAAAATAAAATAAAATAAATAAAAATAAAATTTATAATTATTTGTTTGGGTTAAAAAATTTCATAGGCAATATATATATATATATATATGACATGCATTATTGTCAACATGAATGTGTGAACACACCAAATCACCATTTCAACACCAAAGTTAATCCCCATGAAGCTGAAAAAAACTATTGAGACGGGGCCAACCTCCAAATGCTTAAATACCATCACAAATATGCATAGGAAACACCTAATCAAAGTTGCAACACTACCCTAATTAAACACACACCATCTCCCAATGTACACAAAACTTGAAACACTTGAAGCAAAACCAAAAAAATAAAATTGGTTTTTAATTGACTCCAAATATTGCAAAAAAATAATTTTCCCCCATTTTTTCCAAGTCTTTCTCAAGTCATGTTTGCTAATTGAGAAATCTCAAACTTTGAAGTGTGTCACAAGAAGTTGAGTGAAGTGTGAGTTGCACGACTAAGACAAAGTTGTTTGACAAAAGGAGTAAAAAGTCGATGCATGTAGATTCCCACACACAAACCATACCATGTTATATATGTACCTTATAATAAGATGAGTCAAGAGTTTGTGAAATATTACAAAAACAGTAACAATAATACCACTAATAATACCTTGGTAGCTTCAACATATGTTTTGTCAAATTAATTAATTAATTAATTTTAGAAATTTTCATTTTGAAAAAATAAAAGATATTCTCGAAGATTCAATATTTCCTTTCACAATTTTTATTTTTTGGTTATTTGAAAATTTTAAAAATCCCAAAAAATTCAACATTTGTGGAAATAATATAATTAGTGTGGGAAGCTACAAAGGTAGTAAGTAGTAGTAGCTACTAGTAGTAGTAGTAGGGTTTAGGGTTTAATTTAGGGTTTAAACCCTAAACCTTAAACCCAAACCCACTCTTGATTAGACAAAACAAAAGGGGGGTTGCTTGTGTAAGAGGGAAGTCATGTAAGGGGGGGGGGGAAGTTTGACATCCACACTCATTGAGCAATAATAGGCTAAAACCAAACCCACCATTATTCATTCCTTTGTTGTTGTTGTTGTTAGATTTGAACTCAAGAGAGCTTGATTTTTAAGTCTAAGCAATAACTATTTTATGTAAATTTAATAGTATAATTTTATAATATTTAAAAAGAAATAATAATTTAGAAACCCCAAAAAAAAATCATCTAAATTTATTTTGGGTGGGGGTTTTTTTTTTAACCATAGTTTTTTTTAACCATTGGTGTAGGCTAGTAGTAGCAATGTGGGTTGGTGGTGTCACCCAAAGGCAATATGTGTGTCTCCTCTACCTAACCCAAAAGATTCCAACCCTGGTAAGGGACTTGTAACCACGGTTATTATTTTAGGGCCCAAAAATAGAAAATGGGAAAAATGACCCGATATTGTACCGGGCGGAGAGAGAAAACCCCTCGAAACAGCGGGTTTCGTGTCTCTCTCTCTCTTCTCTCGCTCTCTCTCGTCTCATTCCTTTCGTCCCTCCCCCCCTCGCACGCGCGCATCGAGCTCGCGAGTGGTGGCGCGCTTGAATCTCCGATTGCACGCCAGCGAGTAGGATCCGATGTAGAGGCCTTTCAAAAAAAGAGGATTTCATAGTTTTAGTCAAGCTCTTGCAGGATCGTGCGCTGTGATTCGTTGTCAAACTACAATTTTAGGCAGCAGCAGCCGCATCAGCAGCTGGAAAATCCTCTTGGGTGAAATTGGTATAGGAAAAACACAAGCCGTGTGTTTTTTTCAGCACCAAACTTGTGCATTTCCCGATTCAGTTCATCTGCTGAATCTATGTCTCGTCGTGGGTGGGTGGGTGGCTTTTTTTTTTCTTTGTTTTTATTGGGGGGGTCCTAGGATCCCTCTTCAACTGAGCTAGACTTCTCTTTTGATTTGTTCTGCTGATCCGGGTGTCACCACAGACATTTACTTTACTCTGCAACTTTTCCTTTCGTTCTTGAGCCAGAATAAAACACCCATCTTCTACTGATGGGTTTTGGTTCTAGAAGCCCTTTATTCGGTAATTTCTCTACACTTTGCTCCTTTACTCCTGTCATGGGTTTTCTTCTAGTTTTGAACCTTGGTGATGATATCCTTCTTAAACATGGGTTTTGCTTTGAAAGATTCAAGAATGTGAGATTGCTAATAAACAAGGAAAAAACAAAAAAAAAAAAAAAA
>Ga0209611_10005961_pt1 | contig 20189 bp, 6 predicted proteins | sample S1TSphgellanicum_3_FD_187693 | JGI IMG/M metagenome (GOLD analysis project Ga0209611, IMG submission 187693) | Host-associated microbial communities from peat moss isolated from Minnesota, USA - S1T2_Fc - Sphagnum magellanicum MG (SPAdes) (version 2) | ecosystem: Host-associated > Plants > Peat...
TGCCTTTTGCAGCGGCTGTTATAGATGCATAAAGGTTCTTTGAATTTGATGATCATTGTTTGGCCAATCAAATGTCACAAACAAAAGGTGGAGGATGTAAAAATTATGATAGATCGACTTCAAGTTGAAAATTCATTATAGTGCATTGTTGCTTCATTGGAAGTTAAGTCCCTTTTATGAACGGAGTGTGAGATGTTTTTGAAAATTGCTAAATTTGGTGTAGAAAATAAGAAAAACCTTACAATGGAAGGGGAAGTTTTTTTTCAAGATGCTGAAGTTGAATTTTCTAAAGTTGATGATGTAATCTTGGATGCAATGGTTTTGGTTAGTCGATTAAAGGTAGAAGTGTTAGCTTTTGATATGCAATTAGAAGGGATGAAATTGATGGGGGGGATTTCATTTTGGCCTAAGCCTATGTTACATCCTTGTATGTCACACAACTTTGTAAATTCCCTCACTATGAACCCATGTGGGTACTACTACAGGGGCTATGAATGCACTGATATTACATTTACTTCTTGCAAACATGCATACCATCCCTTTTGTTTTGTTCAAGTACTCAAGGCTTTTAATCATTACTTAGTTTGCAACTCAATGTTGCACCTTAATTGGTGCTCGAGTTGGGGATTTCAAGCTCAAGATGCAAAAATGCAAGCATTTGATGAAAAACTAAATCTTGAAAATATGTGAAAAACCATCAAACAGTCGTTGAAAGCAGTAGATTTAACGCCATTTGATCCATGTAAGACCTATACATGTCCTATTTTATTGATTTGTTCATAATGTTTGATGATTTGTATAACTAAGTAGCTTCAGGTTCTATGTTCAAATTGTATAAACATTTAAGTGCTTCATATGTTGTTTCAACTTCTAGGCTTTGATGTTGTTTATGGTTCTTCAGTTTCTACTTATAATTTTGCTAAGTACAAAAGTAGTAGGCTTAGTGTACAATCACCTTAATGTTGTCTATGGTTCTTCAAGTATAAGCATTTGAGTGTGTCATATGTTGCTTCAAGTTCTAGGCCTTGATGTTGTTTATGTTTTTTTAGCTTCTACTTATTTTACTAAGTACATAAGTAGTAGGCTCAATGTACAATCACTTTAATGTTGTTTATGGTTCTTTAGGTTTTATGTTCAAATTGTATAAACACTTGAGTGCTTCATATGTTGCTTCAATTTCTAGGTTCATTGTATACACACAAGTGCTTAATATGGTGTTTCAACTTCTAGGCAGATCATTATATAAGCATGTCAATGCTTATTATAGTGTTTTTTTTTTTTTTTGCTTAGTACATAAGCAATACTAACATTAGATAAACATAGTAGTGCTTAAGCTTATTATGTTTTTTGTCCTTAGTATTAAGTAGTACCCACATTAGATAAACACATTAGTGTTTTCTTATGCAATGCTTACACTTATTATGTTTTTTGTCCTTAGTAATAAGCAGTACCTACATTAGATAAGCACATTAATGCTCTTTAAAATAATGCTTACATTTATTATGTTGTTTGTCCTTAGTTTTAAGCAATACCTATATTAGATAAGCACATTAATGCTTTATTTAGCATTGCTTTAACTTATTGTGCTTGTTTTATTTAGTGTATAAGATTAATACCTACATTAGATAAACATATTAATGTCTTTTCAGCAATGTTTAAACTTATTGTGTTTTTTCCAATAGCAAGCACATTAATTCAACACATAAATGTTTAATGTTGTGCTTCAACCTATTGAACTTAGTACATAAATAGTAGGTTCATTTGATAAACACATGAGTGTTTCCTTAAGCAATGTTTTTGTTTGTTGTGTTTAGTATAAGGAGGAAAAGTCCAAATTTCAGAAGCAAAAATATGCAAGTCCTTTATAATTTATGTACTAAATAAACTTTTGCACATTAAATTAGCACATGAATGTTTACATTATTGTTTACCATTTTGGTGTTTATTGAATTCATGCAATACAAGCATATTAAATGAGTACATTCAAATGCTTATCAATAATTCATACATTTTTGGAAGCTTAACAATGTAGGTGAATTTCAGAGTTTAAGCATATTGAATTAGGTTTTACTAGCATTAGGGTTCATATAATCAACAAAAGCCAAGCTTTGCAGCCACAAGCCAAAGTCCCCTTGGGTTAGAGTCATGCACACGAGGGTCGTAGGAAGACACCTCCATCATCTCTAGGACACCAAGTCGATGAAGTTGATTATCTTTTGAAGCAATGGCCTTATGTGAAAGATACTACCCTCAAAATATAACCTACTACTAATGTCTTTGAAAGTTTGCACTAGGAGAAAAAGGTCATTTTTTAACCAACCAATTTTCAACTGCATGTCAGGCTCAACTTGCCCTCGATTGCATAATTATATTTATTTCAACAAATTCCACATGGCCCACTTCACACCTCGATTTAGTCAACTTTTTGACTAGGTTGGTAAATGTACATCATTGACCATAATTTCCAATTGACCATTGATTTTTATTTTGAATTAATAAATTCACTGTCGAGTAATAGTGGAGATATCCACTTTCAAAAGTTGTCAGGTTCTATCATGTCGACTACTTCACTGTCTTAGTCAGCCTTGTTTATGGATGGATGAGTGTTGGAAATTTTGATGGATGAAATAATGTCTATGTTTTCCATTAGAATTCAAATTTGATTTGACTTTAGGTTCAACTTAATTGCATTTTTTTTACAACTTTGTTGCGACTAGTTTCCAACTTTGGTAATTTTACCCCTTGATTTTGAAGTTAAACCTTTCATTACACTACACCTTGCCACTAGAAACCTTAAATTTATTGAAATTTTGTTTGTTTCATGGTGTCCAAATGTGATAGAACATCAAATGTGGGGGAACACAAACATCTTTGTTTTAAATCATTGGGCATGGTATTGGAGTGGTTAAAAAGTGTGGAACATTGAGTTGACATGTCCTTGCTTATTGAAACAAATGTCTATGTCCTAGAATTTCTTCCTTGGGATTGTTTTTCAAGGCTAAATTGCCTTGATTCATTGATTAATAGTGACTTCTCCCTAGAGAGGAATATTGCACCAACATTACTTGGAGTGGTTGGTGCATTTGGCATTGCCGTTCGTGCATCCAACACTTCCATACTCATTTGTGTTAATGTACTCCCCATAAGCGTCTAGGAACACGCATTTGTTCCATCGCTTCTTATGCAATAGAACCTTCCACCATGGGTTGGAAGAATCATTGGAATAGAAAACTTGTTGGACTTGTGATAGGAACACAAATGGTTCATTGCCATTCACCAACATATGTCGAAAGTTGGGCATTAAAAATTCGGCCTCATCTCATTTATAAGTTGGACTACCCCAACTATATATAATTATGGTTAATAACTAGTTAACTATATAATTAGTTAATAGTTAACTATTAAAATAAATATTGATGAGTTAATTTAAATAATTAATATTAATGATTAATTAAAACTAATTTTGTATCTACAAATTCATTTAATGAGATAGAAATTTAATAATTTATTTTGTTAAATAGTCAATTTAAAACCTAATTATTTTTTATTTAGTTAGTTGATCACTAAAATTATAACAGGTTCATTTTTAAATGTAAAAATAGTAGTTTTATTTTTTTTTAAAAATTATAAATAGAGAATTATATTATTTTATAAATAATTCATAAATAATTGAATACATAAAAAAATTATTGATTAATTTGAAATTTGAAATTTGAAATAATTATTTATTGAAATATTAAGTATTTGCACACATGGCATGCACCAAAAGTTTAGGCCTATGGTTTAGCTATGTCTACCCTATGTGCCTTATGGCTTAGTTTAAAGTGTACCTTAGGTGTCACATTAGACATTTAATTAACCTTAGATGGTTAGCCCTGCTATATTTTAATTAGATTTAAGCACAATGTATGTTAAATCAATTGATGGGAATTAATTACTAATTATTTGCGTAAATTAGGATCATGTTATAATGCTATTAATTATTAAAATTATAAATTTATAACTAGCCTAGCTTAGAATTAATTATAATTTAACATTTGAAAGTAATAATGTTATATATTAATGTATGTATTTGTCCCAATCTTTATGGTTAATGCAATCTTTAAATAGTTAATATAATTCAAGCTCTATTATTTTTATTAATTTCATTACAATAAATTAATTTTTTTAATGAAGATTAATCCCTATTAGTTAATATTATCTATAATAATCAGTAGGTAGATTAAATTAATTAATTATTATAGGTAGTTGTTGTTTTAGTCTAGTTAATAATTGAATATTAAATACCTGAAACCACCCAACATTGAACACAAGCTTAAAAACCATTGCAAATTTTAATATTTTCTTCATTTTAAAACTAATTAATAACGATCTTTATGTCATTAGAAGTGCAAATTGAAGGATTACAAATTTTATTCAAACACCAAAAGCAAAGGAGCAAGGAAAAAAACATTAAGAGGAAGAAGAAGACATTTGTGATATTTTGTCTCAATTTTTTTGAAGAAAAAACTTTAATCCTTTTTATTTTCAAACCCCATATCTTTATCATTTTTAGTCCATTTTAAGTGATCTAAAAACCTATGACTAGGGATATACAAGACTGTTTTATCCTCCGAATGCAAAAAAACAACAACAACAAAATTATCTCAACATTCGAAACTATGATATTTTGTTTCAATATTTTGAAAAACAATTATAAGTACACCTATGGTGGATTATAGTTTAACTTTAGTTGATATTAAACATTTAATTAACCTCAAATGGTTAACCTTGGTTTATCAAAACCTAAACACCATGTAATCAAAATTATAGTTGCAATTTAATTGATATTTTGTTTCAAATGTTTTGAAAAAAAAACTTAAAACCCTTTCTAGTTTCAAACCCCATATCTTTCTCATTTTTAGTCTCTTTTGAGTGATCTAAAAACCTATGGGTGTATCAACTAGATATTTACAAAACCTTTTTCAAGTTGAAATACAACAAAACAATGACAAAAAAACTTAATTTCAAAATCCAAAATTACAACTTAATTTCAACTAGGGTAAATAGGCCTACCATCATACACTTAAGATTTCAAAGGAAGTCGACTTCTTACACATTGCTCCTTTTTTTGTTGTTAAAATAATTTTTATAGCCTTCCATTTAACATTTCCAATGTTACAAAAAACATTCAATTTGCTCAAAAAACAAGGAGGATATGGGTTGTCTTGAGCAAGGGGGTTCAAGTTTGGAGATAGATTTATTAAAATAGTTTTGAATTTTGAAATTAAATTGTTTTGTCATTGTTTAGTGGCATTTGGATTAGAAAAAAACTTTTGTAGATTGCTAATTGGCACACCAATAGTTTTTTAAATCATTCAAAAATAATTTAAATGAAAAAAATACGATGTTTCAAACTAGAGAGGTGTGAAGTTTTTTTTCAAAACATATTAAACAAAATATCATAGTTTTGGATTTTGAAATTAAATTTTTTTTTCATTGTTTGGCTGCATTTGAAGTTCAAAGAGGTATTGTAGAACGCTAGTTGGTGCACCCATAGTTTTTTAAATCATTCAAAATGAATTTACAATGAAATAAAAAATGGGGTTTCAAACTTGAGAAGTTTAAAGGTTTTTTTTCAAAACATTTGAAACAAAATATCACAATTTTGGAATTTGAAATTAAATTATTTTTTCATTGTTTTCTTGCATTTGAAAATCTAAGAAATATTATAGTCACTAGTTGATGCACCCACAAATTTTTAAATCGTTCAAAATGGACCTAGAATGAAAAAGATGTGGGGTTTCAAACTAAAGAGGTTTAAAGTTTTTTAAAAAAACATTTGAAACAAAATATCACAATTTCAAATATTGAAATTAAACTATTTTCTCATTGCTTTGTTGCATTTGGACTTCAAAGAAGTTTTGTAAATCACTAGTTGGGACACCTATAACTTTTTAAATCATTCAAAATGGACTTAAAATGAAAAAGATATCGGGTTTCAAACTATAAAGGGTTAAAAAACATTTCTTCAAAAAATTTGAAACAAAATATCAACTTGAGTGAAACAATTATTTTTATCCCACAGTGTTTGTCATAACTTTCAAGTTTGTAGACTACATAATGAAGTTGGTGCACCAAGTGTTTTCAAAAGGTGAAGTTGACACCTATGACAAATTAATAAGAAAGGTTTGACCTTAAAGGTCACATGGTGAAAAGAAGGATTATCTGAAGTCTACTTATTTACCTTAAGTTTAAGTAGCACTATGGTCTACTTATTTACCTAGGCCTACCTACTTACCTACTTAGGTTTTGGCTATGAAGGACTATATATATAGGTAGGCCTAGTAGGTAAATACCTATCTATTTATTTCTAGGTAGACCTACATACTTATACCTAAGCCCACACATGAATTTTAGGTAGGGACACATGTCAACAAACTATTGTTTAGATTCTTTGCCTAGACATAACTTTGAGTAGGGCCACATGGCAACAAACTATTGGTTAGACTCTTTGATTGGTTTAATTGCAACATAGTTGAAATTTCAACTCATTCTTTGATGACGTCATGGTTTATTAGTGGATGAAGTTCATCTAATGGGAGGTTACCCCATATGACAATTCTTGAAGTTGGAAAATAGTTGAAAATTCAACTTTGAGATTTGGATGAAGGTGGATGAACTTCATTCAGAAATCAAAAATGTTTAGTCAATTAAAATGGTTTGTCACTTTCAACTAAAATCTTGTCACCTCAATGTTGGTTGAAAAATTGACATGTGTAAATAGGCTTCAACTATGTTGTGGGTTCAATTCAACATTGTCGATTATTTTGGTAGGCAGTTGAAAACGTCATTTTAAGTTGAAAATAAAAAACATATATAGTTGGAAGTGACATTTTCAACTTCAAAATCTAGTTGAAACATAGTAGAAACCATAATTGAAAACTTCAATTTTTCTCCTAATGTTGTTTGCAATGGCAAAAAATGCAAGTTGTCTAGACTATGTGTAGTTGCAAATAACAAGTGAATCATGTAAGTTCTTATACTACTTGTACTATTCAAGGATATTGGCTTGTTTTTTGTTTGTGAAATAGATCCATTTCTACAATGATAAATGTGTAGTTAGTCAATCCATATGCCATCTCCTTATTTTCACAAGTTGCTTAGTTTTTTTATTATTTCATTATTGTTGCTACATGAAATCTACATCTTGATAATGAAACAAAGATTGCCGATGAAAATGGTGTGTGTCATGAAAGGAATGTTTTTGAGGATGACCAAGGATGCATTGATGCAAATATCTCCAAACCTACATCGTGCATTTCAAAGGATGTGTAAGATACACATGCCTTACAGAATGCCAAAATGTATTCTTTTCATAAACAAAAAACATTTAAAGATCCAAATGAAAGCAAAAAGAAAACATCCATGTCCAACGTACTGAGTGTTTCTGAAATACATAAATCATTAGGTATGAACTCTATGTTATTCACATTGCTCATTTATTTGTACTAGCTTATTATAATAACCTTTATGATGCACCACTTGAGTTGTAATTGAATTCACTTTGAGCCTTGCATAATGTACATGTTTGGACAATGATAACTCCTTGGACAATGAAAAGTCAAATAATGTTTGGTTCCCAAGCCTAAGCTGACAAAAACATTGGGGGAAATCTGTAGAATGTGTTAGTACACATGGACACCTAATGAATAATAAATTTGCACACTGCAACAAATGACATATGTTATATTGTTCTTTCTGATTTTTGTTTATTGTTTATTGGGTGTAATGATCTACAAATGCATGCGATGACATTATGCACATGTGTATTATCTAGCCCATGATTTTGGTTCAAACATTAATAGTAATTTGACATATGTACATTATGGATAATGGCTTTGCTTTTGAAATCTATAGCACTATATGGACCCATGGATCTATATGTCTTGAAAAATAATCCAATTTTGTGTGGGTTTTCAATATATTTTGAAAATTGTTGTTTGCAAAGTTTTACACTTTATTATACATGTAAGCTACATGTTAGAGTTTGTTGATCATGTCATTTTTTAACAATGAGTGAATTTCATATGAAGCTGACAAAGAGTTTCTAAAATTGGAAAGGGATGTATCTTTTAATCTAGGTCCCTACATAGACTTTGTGTGTTTTTGTTCTATTCCAAGTGCAAGTCCAATAGCTAGAAACAAACAATATAGTATAAAATATTCCAAGTGCAGGTCCAATAACTATAATTGGATCTTGATTCTTCTCAAAGTGTTTTGTTTAATAATCATTAAATATGTCTCTTTCTTTTTTGTTTTTAAAAATAATTTATGATCATCCAAAAATAGAATGGAATAATATAATATTAAATAATATATTCTAATTCTATTCCAAGTGCATATAAATTCACATTCATCAATATAGTTTGCCATTGATTGAACAATAAAAGTTGTAGAGCTTCTAAAATTATTTGTAATATATGGAATTTAATGGGTAAATGTTAGAATTTGTAAAGAAAAACAATGTGGTTGGTATGTTTAAAATTAGACCTTGATCATGTCCTGAATTGTTGCTAATGGACGTTTAGTTCCATGTAAAAAGAAAAAATTATATATATAAACAAGGCAAAATGTAGCCATTATAATTATTGCTATGTACTAGGTTTTCTAGAGAATTCTAAGAGCTTGCAGGTGATGCATTATAGTTTGTTAAGGTATAATTTGTTTCGCCAAAACATACTGATTACCTTACTATGTTAAAATGAATGCATTAATTTGTTGGTGATGATTGGAGCCAATACATAGACCTTACAATGCAGAGTTGTTAATGGTTGTGAAAAATTTCAATGCTTCAATTTGTTACCCTAGACATATTATTAGCACTGAAAATTTCCTTTTAAGCATGAATTTCAAGACTAATTGTTTTTTCAATGCTCAACACACAATATTTGTGATATATATATTTACATCCATTAATTCCAAACATGTACCTTCCTTGATAACACCACGGTATACCATCCTTTAATGATAGTTTCTTTCTTCCAAGCAATCTTTTGTAATGCAAGGCTCTTTTAGTTGCCCTAACGTTTTCCCCATATTTCAATTGAAAGATTTTAGGATATGCGACTCAAAAATTTAAAATGAAATTCAATTGATAATTCCCAAAGTCGTTGCTCGGCATTGTTTATCCCACCAAATCATACCTTGCCATGTTGGAATGACTGTTGATTGTTAGTAATGATTGGAGACAACAAACAAACCATGTATTTGTTCATGCATATGGCCATTTGCATTGCACAAATTTCTTTCCCAAAGACTTGATCTTGTAAATATTGCAAGCTTTTAAACATATAGAATTCGATCATTCTTTACCTCCTAGATAAGATTGAGGGATTGATTCAGAAGAGGAATTCACATGGTTCAATATGTGGATGCAAGTTTTTTCAATGAATAGATTAGCCACAAACCTAAATGTTTGACTAACCATGCATGGATAACCACAATTAAAATGTAACAACAAAATACACAGTTCTAAAAAGACAACTGATTATACTATAACTTGGCAGGCATATAATTAAAGCAATGGGAAAAAATAAGCATAATGAAAATGAATCTTTTGTTATCCTCATAGTATTTTGTCATTAAAACTACTTAGCAAATAATCCATAAACATTTCTACATATGAAATTCATTAACAACTCATCATAAAGTCCAAGATGGTCTAACAATTATATACTTCAAGCATATAGATCTTTCATCAACTTGGCTAGGAACCACAAATTGTAAAAGATTATACGCTTAACAATTTTTAAAAGTCCAATAGTTCTGTTAATTCAATAAGTTGACTACTCCGCAAAATGTAAAAAGAATAGATCTTGAATACAAAGATTATCTACTCTACCCCTGCATCAACAATCTAACTTGCTCCAATGCATCTGAAATGATGCTCAAGGCTTCATGATTAAGTTCAAATGTGTGAGATCTACTTCATGTAATGCAACTAGTGGGTGACATTGTGAACTAATCAGAAGCTAATATTAAACGACTAAAAACATTGGCTTGTCATTTATGAGGGATACCCTACTCCCTTGCTGAAGCCTTTCAGACCAATATCCACAAATGACAACATCTCCTATTTCATACTAGTTGTTCCATCCATCCAACAAGCTTCCTTGAAACACATGTCCACATATGGTAATCGACATAATCCAAAATGGATCCTCAAAGTCATTTGAGGGAACTGTTATGTTTTTTCCCACTTGCTTATCATCAATTATCCATTTTCCTCCTATGCCAAATTCAATATTTTCATCCTCAGTTTATTACAACATTGCATCCCTAATTTACAATTGATCATTTGGTTCTAATTTTATTAATGTCCAATTTGGCACATGAGTAGCCAATTCACATTTAGTGTCAAAATTCATGTTTACACAACTCACACAAGCACATGATACATGCTTGAATTGAATCAAAGTTGGATCCCTTGTTGACATTAATCGCATTTGGTGCATACCTCTACTGCCATTGATAGTGTTATAGTTGTAACGACAAAACCAGTTAATGTCACCAACTTTGAATTCCCATAAAAAATTATTCACAATTTTTCTAACATGGTTGTGTGAAGCATGATGCTTCTTTGCTTTTGCCTTCAAGTATAACACCACCTCGTGCGTATTTTGAAGTTTTAATCCATTTGGTTTAACCTATTTTTTGCAATTTTTTTGTTTGCAGAATGTTCTTACAACATCCATTTCCCCCTTCCCATGGCCAGAAGCAAAGAAATTCCAAGTCATTTGAGAACATGACAGTAGGGCTGCACAGGAAGTTGGAGATGGATATCGACCCACAAAAAACCATGCTCTTGATGATTTAAATTGGCTAGAACAACCATCTAACCAAATGAAATGTTCAAGTGGGAAACAACCCAATTGTTTTGTGTGCTCCCAAAAAAACATAAAACAATGTTGGACATATAACATATCATGTTCCTTATTATCTGAAATGAAATAGTGAACTTCTTTGAGGAGCTTAGACTTCTCTAAAACAGGATCATATGATGGATTGTACTTGTAAGTAATCACAACTAGGATACTTACATGTGTGTTGAGCCTATGCATGTTTTGAATCTCATTTTGGATTTTCATTATGTAGTTTTCATTGAAATCCACACAAGTCAAAATGGCATATGTTAGCAGTTGGTCAAGTTGTTGTTTGAATTGAACATCTTGCCAACATATCAGATAGTTGTGTAAAACAAATGATTTCAAATGAAGTTGCAAGTACCTCACATAATCCACAAAGGTAGTTTCATTATACTTCATAGTGGGAACCTCCTTGTCCTTGCCTTCCTCAATTTGACCCATTACTTCATAACCTATACTCTTCCACTTGATTAGATGTCTAGAAAGTAATTCTTGAGAGCATATCTTCAACGTTTAAATGTCATAATTAGGGCAATCTCCAAGTAAGCATTCCCTTTTGTGCCATAGGGAATTCTAGCGCTTTGCACACAATATGGACATCCATAGGTCAGTAATACCACCAAACAAATGAAATCCAACAGAACACAAACATGTAGATGTGCTTTCAACATCTACTACACATACCTTTGGACATTTGCATAAGCATGTAGCATGTATGCTAGTTGAATCATTTCGCATATCATTGAGTCCATTCACTAATAATTTGAACTATGTGTGATAATAACAACATCAGGTGTTCCACTTCATGAATCTATGAACAAACCATGGCTTTCGTGAATGAAACCTTGTGAATTGTATTTGTGCATCTAGGTGTTGGTATTTGAAAGATGTGAAAAACTTTAGCTACACAAATAAAATTCAATTGCACAATCTGATTAATGTACACTTGGTTTAGGAAGAAACATGAAATATAGAACACAAAAGGTTCTAGTCCTTACAATCTATTATTTAGATATGACACATACACTCACATGAGCCCTATGCAAATCATTCATTTAAGAGCTTGCCCTAAATTAAACTTAGCTCCCATGAGGAGCCACATGCACTTAGGAGCCCTGAAAAGCTTCTAGCCAATCAATTTTAAGAGGAAATAAATTACATAGTAATAGTTAATTTCAAAAGACTGATTTAGTTATGAGAATAGACAACCTACAATTGAAGGCACCTTGTACATGCAAAAAACATTCCCATATAATGGGAGATAACAATTTTCAATTAAAGGCCCAAATTTAAAAATATTGATTGAGTTATAGGAAGCAATAATTGACATTATAAGGACCTATGTTGGTTGAAAGATTCATTGCCATCCAATTGTATGCAATAACCTGCAATTCATGAAGGAAAATAACTAACTAACTAACTGCCTAATTAGTTTCTAGGAGGAAACTAAGTATACATGTCCTCAAAAACATGATTTTATACACCTTAAAAGAGCACATTATAACCCCCAAAAAATTGAAATCAATTTTAATAATAAAAATAGACATTTAGAGACCTTCAACATCAATACTTATGGTATTAACAAATTGCCATAACATCCCCAAGGATACCAATTGACTGCTTAAAGACTCATTGACTAAATGTGAGGAACAAGTTATGTATTTGACCTTAAGGGTTGAACTTTGAATGAAAAGATTATGAATCAATGGGATTCAAACATCCTATCCATGACGTCAAACATTATAGCCTTCATACTAGCTTACGAAGTCTAATAGATTAAGAAATCAAAAGACTACAACAAAAGGGGAGAAGATTTTTCAGCATTAGAACTCGAGTGATCCAAAACTTTCATGATTTAATTCCAAGAAGATACAACTTGCAATTGATGGCACTTTCCACGCAAAAAAAAACCTTGCTACATTTTGGCTTGAGGCAACAACTTCAATTAAAGGAGGCCTGCCTGAATATAGAAAAGATCAAGGATTGAATTAAATGGGAGGCAATAGATGGCATTCAAAGGACCTATCTTCATTAGAATAGTCACTGAAATCGAAGAGGAAACAATCTGCAATTGAAGGAAAAGATTAATTGCCTAACTAATTCATTTATAGGAGGAAATCAAGTATAATATAATAACCTCAAAAAAATGATTTAATTATTAAAAGATACAAGTTGCAATTGAAGGCGCCTTATACATAAAAATAAACCCCATTACATTTTGGGAGGCAACAACATTCAATGTTAGGAGGCCCGAATCCAAAACATATTAACTCAATTAAATGGTAAGCAATAAATGGCATTTGAAGGACCTAGTTAGTGGGAATAGTCACTAAAATCCAAAAGGAATTAACAATTTGTAATTGAAAGAAAATATTGATTACATGATTGATGCATTTATAGGAGGAAATCAAATACATAATATCCTCAAAAACATTCATTAATTCTAAGAAGAGACCAAAGGCAATTGAAAGCGCCTTATGTGCAAAAGCAAAACCTGGTTACATTTTGGAGGCAACAACTTTCAATTAAAAGAGGCTTGAATGGATAGAAAGATCAAGGACTGAATTAAATGGGATGCAACAAATGGCATTTGAAGGACCTATCTTTGTTAGAACAATCATTAAAATCCACTTGAAGAAATAATATGTAATCGAAGGAAAATATTGATTGCTTGATTGATGCATTTCTAGAAAGAAATAAAATAAATAATATCCTCAAAAACATTAAATGATTTTAAGAAAAGACCTAATGCAATTGAAGGTGCCTTCTATGCAAATTTTGTTACATTTTGGGAGGCAAGAACCTTCAATTAAAGGAGGTTTGAATCTATTAAGTGACAATCAAAAGGAAACCATGTATCCATAAATGATTATGTAAGATAGTTCTAGAAGCCATACAAAAGTCAAAAGGAAGCTTGTATCCATAAAACATTAGCTACACATTGGGAGGAAATAAACTACATTGGAAGGAAAATTGTATGGACTGAAAGCCTAACTTATTGAATCCTTATTAGAAAAAAACTAAACAATGAAAGTGATTGACTCCTTGTGGAAACATAATTCAAGTAGTTAGACTACTTGACTCCTTGCACAAACAAAACCGAATGGTCAAACTACTTAACTCCTTCCTTTCAAACTACTTGACTCCTTGCATAAAATAAACCAATTAATCAAATTGATTAACTCCTTGCACAAAAATAAACAAAGCAATCAAATTGCTTGACTCCTTGCACAAAATAAACAAAACAGTCAGACTGCTTGATTCCTTGCACAAACAAAACCAAACATTGAAATGACTTGATTCCTTGTACAAAAATAGATTGGAAGTAGTCAAATTGCTTGATTATTTGCACAAACAAAATTAAGCACATAAATTACTTAACTCCTTGCACAAACAAAACCAAGCACTCAAAGTACTTAGTTCCTTGCATAAGCAAAACCAAACATTCAAATGTTTACTTGACTCCTTGTGGAGACAAAACTAAGCACTCAAATTGGTTAAGTCTTTATAAAAACTTCACCAAGCAATCAAGGCAATTTAGTCCTTGTAGAGTTCCCCCCAAATAGTATGTAAAAACACCACCATGCCAAGTAATCAAAATAGATTTAGTACTTTATAGAAACAAAACTAAAAGCATTCAAAATTCAAATGCAATTGTAAGACTCATAGATTATTTACAATTTCCTATAGAATTCTATAGGCAAAAGTAAACAATTATACACTCATACATCAATAAGATGATGCATGTAAACCTACCTCCTTGGGCTATGACTATTGATAAAATAAGTTTCAACAATTGAACATAAACTTATATACAACCACAAACATTATGTGAGTTGAAAACACTAAGGATTCAAAAACAAAGTATCTAAAAGTGAAAAAACGCCATTTGAAATTGAGAAGATAGTAAATGTCATGACTATTATGATGAGGAGAAGCAATTTTGTTTTCAACATGTAAATCTAAACACTGTACTCCAAAACTTTAATTTAACTTATAACCCAAATCTAAATGGGCAAACCTTTTAGTGTATATAAGATTCAACAAAATGTACATAAAAGAAATGGTGCATACATGTAAAAAAGATGTTCATACAAGCAAAATAATTGAATAATTATTCAAAATTGTAGGTTCTAACCTGTGATATTTGAAGATAATACTTAAGGTGGATTTCAAAATTCTTGACCCCAACCCACCCTCCTTCATACAACATCCTTTTGATTGGGTGATATGGAGGTTTCTTGAACCTACCAATCAATCATTAATTTCTTCAATGCCTTTGATAGAATATTAAATCTTTGAGTTCTTTTATAATCAACCAAAAAATATCATTCGTAATATCAAGTTGGGCTTGCCTTAACATTGTTCTTGGTATGTTTTGTCTATCAACTCCAAGCACTTTGGCTACAACTCTTTTGCTAGTAATGGACTATGATGATGTTAATGTGCACACAATGTCTTTAGCCATGACTAGCTTGGATTTTCTACAACTTGTCAAGTGTGTATTGATGCTTTCTTTAATGTTATACAACACATCATACTTATGGTTTACAACCCTTAGATTAGTTAGGTAAGGAAGAACCATATATTTGAGTAGGGAATGATTTAGAAACTTTCCAATAGCCTCATGTTGAATTTCAAAAAGAACATCTATCAACTAGTTGATAGCGAATAAAGCCATTTCTCTTGCAACATTTGCAAAAAACTTTTGTGTTTTTCCACTACTAAACTCCAAGTCATGTGGGTAGATTTGACCTGACATGACGATCCAACTTTGACCTTACAAAATTCGACTCTTCACGTTCATGATCGACAACTTCGTCCTCTATTGTTGTTGTTGATGTTCTACAAGCCCTACACCTCCTCATTCGTTCCCAAATGACAGCATTTTATTTTTCTTGGACATATTTTTGTTGAATAGATGTTCCTGGTGATGTTGAAATCTCTTCAATGGACATCACATTTATTTATTCCTTGCATAATTAGGTCATGATCCTTAATGCAAATAGACCCTAAGATGATGCACATAACTTTTAAACATATTGGACAACAAAGGTTAAGAAATAATCATCACCAAATCTTTGAAAACATTGGTAGGTTAGTTCAACAAACATTATGGCTTGAAGACGACGCTTGATTTATAGGTAGCATTATCTTCCATACCACCTCAGGTCTAGTAGTTGTTGTAGATTTTGAAAGCTTGCACCTTGAACTTTCAAGAACATGAACTAAACATCATTCGGAACTAGGAGTACATTGTCGAACGGGAGAGCCAAGAAGTCGAAGATCAAGCAATTCCTTAACAATTTTTTCATGTAAGTTTAACAACCTTATAGATTTTGATGGTGTATAGTGGCGATGCAATGTTGAAAGGGTTGGCTCAATAATTGCAGGTTCAAGATCTGTTGGATTATTTGGTGGGGTGAAGAAGACATCTTCATTGGAGTCATTTGCTTCATTCTCCTCTAGTATGAATGTCCTCTTTAAGGTTTCCCAAACTGCATCACTAACTTTCTCTCTCTTTCACTTCTTCCTTAGCATGGTTGTAAACTACAAATGACCCACTTGAAACTTATGACAAACCTTGACATCGTGTCACAATTGTAGCAAAATTTGCAAAGAATTACAACACAACCTCAATGTCGCCAACCTTAATGATCTGAAAATAAGATAACATAAAATCTTCAAAATCCTGTTGCATTTAGTTAAGCCATTATTGTTCACCTATAAAGTTTTCCAAGCTCAACAAAATTTTTCAAAATGAAGCTATAGCCAAAAGAAGTCAAGGTGTAAATGTTTTAAAGACAATGCGCATTGTGCAACTTGCTTCACAACGGGTGGCACCATTTTGACCTAACGATATAATGGGACATCTTTGCACCTCTAATCAATGGTTTAGATGTATTCATTTTTTCAAAGGCAAACATTAATAGTTTAGATTAACTACTTTTCAAGATATGTGAAATTAACGGTATGGGTGTAACAATACCTTTATGAAATTTATGTTATAAAATTTGGTTTCAATTTTTAAATATTATTTTACAGGTTTAAATATTTATTAAAATAATTTTTACAAGTGTTTAATCTATTATATTCATATATTGATTATGTATTATTTAATGTATATATGAAATTTAAATTCATCATCTATACATGAGATAAATTGGACATTTTCATGTTATTTAATGAAAGAATCCATGCATTTATTTAAATTTAAATTTATTTATTGCTTTAATTATAAATTAATAAATATCAAATTTTAGATTCAAATTCAAGAATCTTTGTAATCATGCAAGTTGATGGTTTTGAACATAAATTATATCAAACACACATATAATATAACAAAAGTTGATTTTAAATTGCATGATTTTTTCATCATAATGGTCAATTCAACATTCACTTAAGACAAAAAACGTGCATTACAAACACATTTTAGTGCTTTTGCATCCTCTAATTTTACCATCATCATATTATATTTTGGGGTTTAACAACCTAATATGTAACAATCATGGAAAATTAAAAAAAAGTAATATTTTTTTATTACATCAATTTTGAAATTAGAATAGTTACAAACCTAAGCAGTTGTTACACAAAAAGTGGCTCCTTAAAGAGAGAGTGCATCCATGGCCATGACATATAATGAGTTTTCATTCCCTTTGTACATGGGCACAGTTTCAAGAGTTGTTATGCATCCAACTATTTATCAAAGTTGTTGGTACTTTTCTTATCCATGTTGCTTGTATGTAAATTCATAGTTAGTAGACTTTTCACCTTATTTAAAGGTGAAGGGTTCAATATACGATGTGTCCATGCAAAGGAAATTGAGTTAAATCATGAACATTGACATGGTCACAAGGCATAAGCGCACTAGAGTCCCCCAAAAATTGTTATCGCAAAGTACAATTTCATGTATTTCAAAAATTTGACAAGACATGTACACCAAATTTGATGATAATATTGTGAAATTTAACAAGATTGGAGAAGTTTGGAATTTCACTTAATGAAAATTTAAAAATAATTCAACAAAAATTTTAAAAAATTTATGTGATGAATATATAATTTGGACCAAAATAATACCCATCAAAGTATGAAAAATGAAAAAAAAATTCGAAAAGTGATCTTATAGGTGATATGTTTGTATAAAATTTTAGGTGAAGAATGAAAATGATATAAGAAAAGATAATCCATCAATCTCTTTGAAAATTATTACTTTTGTTTAAACTTTTTGGTTAGAAACATGATTTTTTTGTGAATTGATAAGCCATAATAAAATGATTATTGAATATTTTAATGAAAGAAGCATGTCAAATGAAAGAGGGGAAGATTGTTGAAGTGGGCATTTTTTTTCCCATTCATATTTCCCTTGTTAATGGAACATGTCACCCAATTTGACATTTTATGGTCGTAAAACATTTGCATGTTATATATAGTATGTATATTGAATGAACACCCAATCTGATCATTGGATCAAGGTTAGTTTTGATTTAAAATGAACTTTGGGTTACAAAAAGTTGTCTTGCGTGCACAATCCAAATGTTTATTTATTTGAATTTATGATTGCTAAAAGATTCCCACCAATAGAAAGTTTATTCTACACTAATGTCACATTGGTTATTTGTCACTATTTTTGCCTAAAGTGGTTCACTTCTAATGTGAATATCTATCCCCAACTAAGAAGCGCAAAAATATATAGTAGTAAATTATTCATTGTTAATGCATAATGTTTTCTTTTTAATATGTGCTAAATTTGTTATAGTACATTGATGTCAAATCATTAGATGCATAATGTTCTATTTAGCTTTTTCAATAATACATATGCAATACTTGACACATATAGTAATGTTGGCTTGAAATTTGTACAAACATATAGATTGTGAAGGTGGGCTCATTGCAACATTAATTTTCTATAGTGAATACTACATTGTCAAATGATCGGAGGGTCACAAGACACTCACTCATGCTGTCGCTTAGAAAAGTTACACGTGAGGAAAGATATTTGGATGAGGGCCATCTCTTGAAGTGCATTCTTCTTCTTGTTTTTGCAACTAATGCATTTCATAATATAAAAGAGAAATGTTCTAGGAATGTTTTGAAATAATCCTTCAACCACTTAAGGACATGAGTTTCAAGTTTCCATTTTTTCTTCACTTGAATAACCAAATTATATTTTTTGAATAATGCACTCAATATGTTTAAAATGTGACCAAGAGATATTGTGATTATATTATTGAATGTGTAGTACTTTAACATCGATAGATCTTCATGATGATGAATAGTGGGTGTCCCCATACCTATATGCTTATAATATATGTGATCACTTGGTAGAATGAAAAGTCAAAAAATGCAAATGCCATGCAAATTGTGTTTATGCTAAAAGAATACATTGGAAATTCATCACAGATTTCCTTACAAACCCATGTTCTAGGAATGAAACCAATCATGGAGATAATCTTGACATTAATAAAGAAAGATGAAGAGGAGATTTCCAAAAAGTTTTCATTACATCCCATCAAGGTTAATCTCATTTACATTTAAAATTTAACTTGTGGAAGGTGGATTGCATCACTTTTATTCACAAAAAATGTTGTTGACTTATATAATGTGATTGTAATTTGCTTTCTATGATAGTGCATGTGTTGGGGATTCAATGGTGGGAGGGTAGAGTGTGGGAAACCATATCATGTTATTCATGTGGATATGTTACACTAATTTCATTTGAGAATGTTCAAAATTGATGTTAGCATCATCATTTAGTACCTTCACAAATTCTAACAAGGTTCTTTTGGAATTGGATAGATGTTTGCTTGTGATTAAAGTAAAATCAAATTTAAAAAAATCTTTTGGTGATTAAAAGTCATGGCATCCCTTGAAATTTTACTTATAGCTTTGAAGGTCTTAGAGAATATTTCAACTTAAAATAACAATGTTTGCAAGACACCATACAATGTTTTCAAAAAATAATAATTTCATGTTTTGCAATTGAAAATGTTGAAGCATGACATAAGTTGGTCTAATGCATTTTTTTTGTTGGATGGTGATTTATAAAACAATAGACACATTCAAAAGGACATTTATTTTATGACAAAAATTAGAATTCAATTTGGTTAAGATTCATGCAATGTCACACTATATATTTCAAATCAATTCATAGGTCTAGCTCCCCCTTTGAATATAGTGCAAATCATTATGAACATTCAAACACATCATTCTTATGAAAGCAATGCACCCTAATAATTATCATGACTACACATGGTAGATTATCAAACACAATCAATGTGTCCA
>Ga0209611_10005963_pt1 | contig 20189 bp, 16 predicted proteins | sample S1TSphgellanicum_3_FD_187693 | JGI IMG/M metagenome (GOLD analysis project Ga0209611, IMG submission 187693) | Host-associated microbial communities from peat moss isolated from Minnesota, USA - S1T2_Fc - Sphagnum magellanicum MG (SPAdes) (version 2) | ecosystem: Host-associated > Plants > Peat...
TTTTTGTTTTTTTTTTTTTTTTTTTTGACATAATATCAAGCCATAAATTTCAGAAATTGTCATTTTTATTGTTGAACTCAAATTTGAAAAATAAATTATTATTCAATTCCTGAATGCTAACCTAGATAAAGTATTACAATAACAATGGTCAATTTTGTTAACTCTTGTACATTTATGATCTTGCTATTTTTGTCCTCCTAGAAGGGGAAACATATTGCAATGACAACATAACCCATTTGTAAGTTTGAATGATTTTCATCCTTAACATCCAATGATTCAACAAATGGTCATGAATGCACCATAAGAGAACATGGTTTTCTCACACAAAAGGTCACTACTCCTGCACATGCGTGAGGTAAACTTTATGGTTTCATCCATTATAATCCACATTGCCTGATGTTTATTGTAACATATATTACATTAAATTACAATTTGATATTAAGTTATAACTTTGAGCTCCTGCTATGGGCAATAGCTATATGAAACTGTTATTGGTTTGAACAAACCACATTGATAGGTTTTTAGATACCCTTCTTCATTCCCAAGCATATACCCATGGGACCCTATATACCATACCAACATTGGGACCCAAAATTAGTTTTCTCTCACCAACCTGCTTTCCACCTTTTAATGAATTCTCCATTTCTGACTTCCTAGCAAAACCCATTGACCCTTCTTGGCTACTTCCACATAAATGCAATGATCCACCCTGCTCTTGCTGCTTGCCCACCTATGCCCAAATATCAAGTGCTTTTTAAAGGCGTCTCAACACGTTCTGCCCTCCCCACCAGTTCTTCTTACTCAATCTGTATTCAATGTTTGAATCCCAAATATTGCTGCAAAATATTCCCCAAATCAATTATTTCCCATAAAATAGAGAAATATGAACCTCTCCTAAGTGCCAGCTTCTCATTGATGACTGGTTGACCAACTCCACATCCCCACCCTGGGCGAATGGGGTGGGGTGCACCTTCATATTACATACCTGTGCTCACAATTCAAAGTTCCCAACTCCCACATCAAACACTTGCAAATCCAGCTATACCTAAGCTCAATCCAATCCCATGATCTCCTTCACACTCCTCCTAAACTGCCCTCATCTCCCTCCTCCCCCATGTGCTTCTTAGACCCAATCCTCTACTCAATGCCTCATCCACACTTCTAAATCACTCACAATAAGTCACTAAGTCTGTCTTGTCTGTGCTTTTGGTAGCTTGTATAAAGCCTAGGCATGTCACAGTCAAGAGGTGAAGAGGCTCTTATATACAATTGGAAAGGAGTCTATGTGGCATACTATAGGTGAAGGGAAAATTTCCTTCCCTTCCTGCTTTTGACATGCTCACAAGGCCAAGTGTTGTGCAGGTCATGCTGTTGGCTAGCGTCAAAAGACATAATAGCTACTCAAAGAAGTCTTGGGTGGTGGATAACTTCCCATATTAAAAACCCCATCTACGATACAATAGATTCACAGGTGAAGGGAAAATTTGATCACATCTGCACCTGCCAGTGGATGCTTTTATTACTCCCTGAAAAATCTGTCTCAGATATTTCTAATGTGTTGCTTCTTGACCCTAGTCTAAGCTTTCTGCCACTAAATGAAGCCTACTTTTACATCTACAGCACACCAAGAGACAAGTCTCTTGATGGACAAGGTTTAAGATTTATGATCTTGGGCAATTACACAGTTGCACTAGTGATGAGGTCAAGCTCCATCCTGATGTGCACCAGAGCTGGCTAGCAAATCACCATCCACGTTGCTGGATTGGGTGATTGGCAAGGAAGGAAAGATGGTCATCTTGTTGATGCCAGAGAATCTGGTGTAGTCACAAAACTAGGAAGTATATTACAAACTCCCATCACAGGGTAACTGAAAGAAGCAGGGAATTCCCTCTCACCCAGAAGCTGAAGTTTGGAACAGTTGCAATCTCTGTCAAGCAATCCTCAGTTTGTCAATTTAGTTTTGGCTTGGACGAATCTACCTGTAGACTTAAAGTACATGGCTGTTGCTTGAGAGGCCACTGCAGATGCTCAGAACAACTATAGAGAGATCGGCAGCAGTTGGTTGCCATCAGTGGCAACAGAAGGAAAAGCAACAGCACACTTCCTTATCGGAAGTGGCGGAAAAGTCATGTTGGGGAGTTGGAGGTTTAGGCTTGAAGAATGGGTCATAGATGCGGGTGACCTTTCGTTTGTGGTCAGTGGTCATCTCCACTAACCCACAGTTTGTCCTGTCCAGGATGGCCTGCCTGTGGATCCCCATGTCACTGTGTAAACACAACAATTATGAGAAACAAGTCAGCATTCTCTAAGATCAACTATCAAGTAGAATCAAGGCCTTAAATTGTTTGCCCTTCCAAAAGGTACTGGTCCTTCATAGTTGATCTTCAACATGCTTCATTGGCCAAAATGATTTGAACCATCTTCCACCTGATCTGGCCACAAACACTCAACTGGAAACCCTAAACCCTAATTGTGTGTTGCCATCATCTTAAGGATACCATACAACAGAACCAGAGCCCATGCTGGAGAAGGAAAGTATCCACATGAAGAAGTCAACAATCTGGGCACAAACCACAAACCTGTCCAAGATGACCCAGTTTGCCCCGAGTGCAATGATCTCCTTAAATGCTGGTCCAACGCCTATTTTTACCTCCAATTTTATCTGCATGGAAAGGACATATGCTGATGAGTGATGATGCTGAAAAGAGTTAAGATGGATATGTCTTTGTCTTCCAGTACTTTACATAATCCAAAAAGCAATTGCTCAGACACAGATTTTCTTTTCTGTGCTGAAACACAACTGGAAATGAATAGTCTAAAATCTTGAGAGAACATGTGACCAAGGCCAAGCAGAAATTTCAGAACTGATCACAGTTTGATCTACGATGATCTAAGGAGTACTTGTACTACTAAAACTGCTGACAGTCTTGGAGCATGAGTGACAATTGAAAATAACCTCTACACTAGCGATTAGCAAATACAAGGAGAGGTGACCTTCGATGATGTGAGAAAATTGTGATAGAGAAGAGAAACAATGTGCATAACTCAAATACCCCACAATATAGCCAAGAATGAAACCAAGTGTAAAGCACAACCTAGGTGGAAGAGAGATCATACATACTGAGGAAGAAAAGGAATTCAGGAAAAAGAGAAAATACCAAAAAACAACCATGAAAAGCTGTTAATGAGAGTTGGAAACCAGCAGGGTTGATACTGCAAGAGAATCTAAATATCAGAAAAGAAAACTCCTCTAATACTAAGACTACCCCTTGATGATTGTCATCCTCATCTCAAGAGAGAAGCAAGAGTGAAATGATCTACCTCTCGTTTCTCAGCTTGTGAAAGAAAATCTCGAAGTTTAGCTTGATACATCCTCCTTGTGTCGCTGATAAATTGCTCCACTGCAAAATTGCAGAATCAAAGACACAGAAATAGGAGTTACATAAACTACTCAAAATTTGTTGTTGTCTCATTTGTCAGAAGGTTCCCATGAATGCTTGCTTGCACTTTAAAAGACTAGAAATGGGAGCATGGAAGCACCTCCCAATACAAACTGTTTGCTTAAAAGAGAAAGACTATTAGTAAACCTCACAGTTGATACAAACCCCAGGGCATGAACAATGGCAGGATGTATGCAGTGTGAGCAATGCAGGACAGGATGCATGAACTATGGCAGGAGGTATGTTGAGTGAGCAACAGCAGCTGTATCTGGAGTGACCAATGGCAGAAGGTATGTGGTGTGAGCAATGGCAGGATGCATGTGATGTGAGCAATGGCAGAATGTATGTGGCATGAGCAATGGCAGGAGGACAAGGGTGTGAACAATGACGGCAAGTACCAGTTGCAGGTGCTTCCGCCTATAGATCTAGTTACAACGACACCATCACTTTCACAAAGAGAAAGTTTCCTTACCTTCAGAATCAAGAGGACCACTTCCTCTCCTCACAGCTGATCCCACTGCATAACAAAGCACAAAGTGAAAACCAAAAATGAGTGGGGAACTGGTAAGGAATATGATTCTTCTTCTCATGTACAATAAGAGTCACGGGTTCTCGAGAAAGCATCACAAACCCTATACCATTACAGGCAAAAGTTAATGAGCTTACAGAGCTCATTGGTGAGATTACGGTTAGCTCTAGCAGCACAGGATGCTGGTTTGGTTTGTATTTTTTTCTTTCGTAATACCTTTGATACCTTGTAGCAAGCCGAGAAGGAAGACGGTATCGCCTCTGGAAGCACATTGAAAGACAGCAAAATCCAGAGCATACTTGGTGAGGATTCTGTCCGTGGCATCCACCAAGCAAGCGATTACTTTCACATCTCCACCAGAAAGTGGAGAAGAAGAAGACGTCGTCAGAGCCGAAGAAGTCGCGACGCCGAACCCCACCTCTGGATTGGTACTCAGCTCCGAGGACGTTCCTGATACCCTCGATCTTTCGTGAGCCCACGAAGGACTCGACATCAGCAGAAACCCTAAACCCCGCAAAACACTACTGCAATCCAAGCTCTCTCTCAATGGAGTTACGTCTTGCGAAGAGCAAGGTTAGCAGGCACATAGAAGAATGTCTGTACTCGTTTGTCTTCCAGGAGGTTTTAGAGCATAGCAAAGCATTCACAGCCGTGATTTCAAGAGAAGAGAACAGAGAGCAAAATGTGAGCTGCTTGCTCCCGCCCAATTCATTCCCCAAAATGACATTTTTCGGTTTTGTAGACAATAATGTCCCAACACCCATTTGATCTATACTACAGATGTGCTGAAATCCAGGAACCCATGGCTACAGAGAAATCTCAGAGGGGAGGGAGGCAACAGCCCCATTACGTGGAATGGCTGCAGGAGAGTCGCTGGAGAATCTCTCAATCAATACAGAGTGTGGTTTCAACTTCCAGTCTCAAGTGTGTCTTTTGGCATCCACTTTTTTCTGGGGAGTGACATTAATCTGCAAATGCTCCAGAATGGCATCTGTCAAACAAATTCAGCAATGGATTTGTGATGAATTCGAGTGGCGTTGTTGTTGCAATAGGCTTGCAAGATTAGGGTTTAGGGTTGCATGTTTTTCTTCTTGCCTCTTGCCTGAAGCTGGAGTTGCTGTGAATCATCCCATAAAGGTTTTGCTTTTCCCTTTCAGAAGAAATACATTGAAACTACTATGAGAGGAAGCAAAGATTTGATGAATGAATTTCTTGTGCTTGTCCAATTGCCAGTACTGTATGTACATATCATTGTGGGGTAGTGCCTGTGAACTAGTAATCTCACAGAGCATAATGGTTCAGATCTAATGGTTTGCTGGCCCATCTTCTGTGGTGGATTATTGTATTATCATTTACACTGACCATTGGGAGCCAATGAAGTCAGTGGGTAGTCATGGCAGCTTGTCACTGCTATGCACGGTCAAGTTGATGGTCTGACAGTGAAGGACTCTCATGAGGGTTACGACTGCACTCATTGCTGTTGTGGGGGATTCCTCTGCAATTTCATAGATGTACAGTGGCTGATCATGTTTCTGTTCACAGCACTTGAAGAGCACAGGGCTACCTTAATCTGTGACACCAAACATACAGAAAGAATCAAAACACATGGTGGATGGGCAGTGCCCAACCCACTGCGTGTCATCTGTAGCTGCTACAGCAGCAAAGCAGTTCTAAGAGATTGAGGGACAATAGAATATGTGGTTTTTTCGCAGCCTACCAAGTTGTGTTTTACACTAGATCTGAATCTGAAGTTGGATTTGATTGGCATTCACTTTCTAATCATCTCTGCTTTTGTACTTTGTGGTCTGTTTTGGCTCTCTGCGCTCAACTCTTAGGTTTTTTTTTTTTTTTTTCCTTTTCCATTTTCATTTGCATATATATTAGGACTACAAATTCTTCGCTGCCGACAAAATTATACCATTTTCTCATGTTTGAAACTGGCACAAACTCAGCACCTTGGCAATACTAGAACCCTGTGACCAGGGAAAAAAGCTCTGGATTCATCAAAGGTTATTTAATGTCAATTCAAGATTCATAATTGAAAGTAATGATTCTATTTGCATTTTATCTTTCTTAAAATTTTAAAAAATAAAATAAAATAAATCAAAATAATAAATGATAAATAATGTAATGTATTATTAGTTAATTTTGTATATGATGTAATATATAATTCATGATGCGAACATGTGTATCAAACAAATTTATTTTTTTTCAAATTTTTTAATAGTTGCAAAATTCAACTAGTAACTAGTTGGAGTGTGTTCTGTAGCAGATTTTTTTTCAGAGACCCCATCGCCTTTGGGAGGCTCCAACTTTTGGATTCCCTTACTGATCAATTTGGAATTTGTAAAAGGCTACGAGTGGTTACACTAGTGCCCTACCAAAAGTCTTGAAACATCAAGGCCATCAAATGCATGGTCACTAAACCCCAGCCCTCTAAGCTGCTAAGTGTTCAGTTATTGGCCTATTTGCTCGACTTATTTTCAAATTTTTGGGCCTTTTCAATCAGCGGAGATGAACTGGTCTTTTGTATCATGTTGATATCCAAAAGCTCATGGTAGATTAGAGATATTTGCACCAAGGCAAATCTGATTGTCAACTTAAGCAAATGGGATTGAAAAGAAATGGTTTTGCCTCCTGAGATTATCCATATTTTTGTTCATAATTGGGCAAATTGAGAATTTGTTAATGCATGTTGTGAACTTCCATCTAGTAACCTTGCACGGGAGGGATTATGATTAACAACCTTTAAACCTTTGAATATCCCTAATTAATGCCCATAAGCGCTTTGACACGTTGAATTTCACTAATGGTTTACTTTAAACAATGATGCTACTAGTTAATGTCCACAAATGCATTGAGTAAGAAATTCACTGGTTCTAGCCTTGCAAACGAAGAAATGAACTCTGAAATGACTTATTTCATTTCTCTGGAGTAATTACCATTTGTGGCCTGGTTGTTAACATGTTAATGAAAAGAGTTCAAAGTATGTTATACAATTTCGGGCTACCATTCACAAGCATAGTTGTATTGCAAACAATTAAAATTATCTGAATATGTGGGACACACAGTGACCTGAAAAGTCTTATTGGCAAGTAGGAAATTATGACCTAGGGTAGGCATGTAAGAAGTTTATAACTTGTAAGGTATATTATTAGATAACATAGTATAAACTAGGTAGCCTAATATAACTTAGGTTGCATAGTTTAATATAGCTTGGGTAATATAATTTAGTATAAACTTAGTATATCCTAGGCAACCTAAAATAGCCTAGGATAATATAGGTATATGTTAATATAGGCTAATATATTAAGTAGTCTAAGAATATTGTAGTTTAGGTAGGCTAGGTTAATATAGTGTAACCTAGGTTAATATAAGTTGGTAACTGTTCAATCTAAATTACCTTACCTCGCTACCTATGTAAATAGTGTAAAAAATTTAAATGTGTTCATTAAAGTATGTTCACAAAAAATTTCACGTTATGAAGGTGGTGGTGTAATGGTTAAAGATTTGATTCTTCAACGTGAAGATGACAAATTCAAATCATCACACTTGCAATGTAGGCCATTATCTTGGTAGCTTAGTTAGATTAGGCGGCCTAGTAGTTAGGTTAAGTGGCTTAGTAATTAGCATACATAAATAGGTAAATATATATTTTTTATTTTTTTCATTAATTACTAATAAAAAAATAGGTAGGTAGGTAATTAATATATTATTATTATTATTTTGGGCATTTATTATTAGGGTAGGTAGGCAAATCATTTTTAAAAAATTATTTGGTGCATTAAATTTCTTTTTTAATAATTGAAAATTAGAAATTTTCTTTTGTTGCCCATACATTGAATTATTACTCAAAGTGACCCAATTGAAGAAACCCAATCAAAATGACTTCATAAAAAATAATAATAATAAAGGATGTGTTCAATTCAACTTGTTCAAATTAACTATTTGTCAAAATTGGCACTGTCATTTTTTGGTCATTTTTATTAGTTATCCTAGTAAAAATCTTTGTGAATTTTTGTAGTGAAAGGTACACTAAGGTGGTTTTGTAATGTTTAAACCCTATTATGCGATAGTTATTGAATGTTGAAAAACATTACAAGGAAAATACAAAACAATCAAAATTCAAAATAACATTGAGATGAACTCTTAATATTGTTGGAAAGCCCTAATGAACAAGGTTTAATGAGTTACAAGTTCTTTAAGTAATAAAATGCCCCTTTATTCCCAAATCACTTTCCTAAAGCCACATTACCTTACTCCATTACCACCACCAAAAAATCACACCTTCATTCTACATGTTTGTTCCACCAATAATGTTTCGGCTATAACAAAGCAACAACAAAATTCTATAAAAGTCCATGGGTTCAATTTTAGTATTACAATTTCGAACAATGGGCAATCATAAAAATGTAAACATTTTGCCATTACACCATTCATGTTTGAACCACCAAAACAATGTAAGTTTGAAGGAAGCAATGATGGAACCTACAACACAAGACACAACCTTCAAGCAAAAAATAACAATTTTTACAACAAAACACACAAGCAAAATGAAACTGAAAATTACAACTGACAGGAAATGACTATTGTGAAACTTTCCCTTTAAGTAGTATGAGTTTCAAGGAAGATGACAATGTTGCAATTGATGCTTTTGTGAAAAAGGCGGTGTTGTTGTAAAAGCTTGTAACACAAGACAAAACGCAATTACAAAACAAGAAAAGAATTCCATCAAACGAGACACAACACAAAGCTCCAAAGCATGAATTCAAAGGAGGTGATGTTAGTTTTTGCAACATAAGAAAAAACACCACTAAACAAAACAAGAAAGGTGTTTTTGCAAAAGAACACCATAAGCAAAATAACAAAGAATTGTAACAAATGAAATACAATGCAAAAGCTCCAAAGCACAAGTTTGAAAGAGGTGACAAATGGTTTCTATAACACAAGACAAAACATGATTAAGCAAAACAAGAAGGAACATTTTACAAAAGAACACCACAAGTAAAATAAGAAATGAAACATAACAGAAAAACTTGAATCATGAGCTCAAAAGAGGTGACAATGAAAACAACAATGGAAAACGTTTAATAATTAAAGCTTGAAATAACAAAACACATGCAAAGAAACCTCAAAAAGCTTGAGAGAATAATAAGGCATTAAAGAAACAAAGTTTAATGTGAAATAATGAAAAGGCTTCGTAAGATGTAAATGCAAGAATGTGAAAAGTTAACAATGGCCCAAAATGACTATGTAACTCCCTTATCATGGGGACAAAAATTACCCCAAGACAAAGAGATTGTTAAAAGGCACAAACACTATAATAAACTATGGCAAAGACAAGCCTAATTCTAAGTTGGAATGGGAAACACGAAATGTGTAAACAATAGGTTTAAACAAAATTTTATTATGACAAAATATGAAAATGTAAACATGAAAAAAATAGAATAAGGTTAATATGCAAGATTGTGATTTAAATTAATGTTGAACAAACTAGAAATAATAGGGTCCTACCTTTATTTATACCTTTTAAAGAGTTCACTCAAATAAGCTTCCATGAAAGTTTCCATATATTCATTATTTAAAAAACCTCTTTAAATTATGTGAAATTATAAGTTGATTATAAATTAACTATAAGTCAACTATATCTTCGTTAAAATTAATTACAAGTTATGGATGGAAAATGGATGGTGGTGGATGAATGACATCTGTTATGGATGAGAATGGATATTCTTGGATGAAATTATCCATCATGATGTTAGCAATGGTGATGTTAATGATGATGATAGGGTTGTCATTTGTGACATTCTCACATATTCATTATTAAACACCATGTACCCTATGAACATACCAACACAATGTGAATATGATTCATTATTAGGATAATGGTAGCCACAATTTTACCCTAACTAGTTAAAGAATCATTATATGTGTGAATCACCACCTTTGGTGTTAGGTACCATCATTTTTGATGGTAGGACATCATTGTTTATAAGCATTATGTTCATGTTAAAGCACCTTACCACTAAGGTCATTAACACCATGTCTAAATGTAATTTAAGTTTTATTAATGACCTTAAGGACAAATATAATCAAATGTGTCCAAACCTCATATTTCATGCATGTATACACAATACCTAGAATGACATTGGTAGATGTTAGCCCTACCTAAACACAATTGTTTTTACAATAATTTTTTTTCAAGCTAAATGATTCAAATTTGATTTTTCCATCTATAACTTAGGCTATTTTTACAAAGATCCATTTTAATGTTGAAATTCAATTTTGTGAATTAGGGTTTTGGGTTCTTCCTAGGCAATGGTTGCTAGAAAAGTTCATATTTTATCTTTGATAAGTCAAGAACATCGCCATGTATGAAAATATGTTATATTTCTAGCCATTGTTGTTCATTTGGACACATGTTTATTTTCTTTGTCGAGGTGAAATGTATGTCTTGGTTGTTCAAATTTAATCAAATTCAATGGTGTTTAGTGTTGATGTGATAACACATAACAACAAAAAAAATTTTAATTCAATTTTTAATATTTTTGTACTTTGTTGTTTTTCAAATTCATTTAAAAAATAATTATTGACCATCTTTTTTTCTAAAATTCAAAAGTTAATGTTGTGATTTTAGTTTTAACTCATGACCAAAGTTAAAGCATGAAAAGGGAAACAAACTGAAATAATGTCATGGGACTCAAACACACTCTCACAAGTGTGGGGGAGTGTATAAAAACAAAGTGGGAACATTCTTGGGAATGTTCCCACTTTAGGAGTTAAAATTTCACAATTGTTTCAGAATTTGAAGACAAATGTGTAAAACCTTTTTCAATTTATACCTTCTTTATACCATTGAACAAATTTTGAAGCATTGATTGAAACGAACTCATATCCTCCATTTAGTGATCTAAAATTCAACTTATGGTCAAAAAAATGTTCAAAATTCAAATTGATAATTTGACTTTTGACCATTAACAATATGGAAAATTGTGTTTGCTAAAATTTCATTACCCATCAATTAAAACTTTGAAATAACTAATCTGCAACTACGTTGCAACTATCCCATGAAAATATGGGGAATTAAAAAGTAAAATCCCACATCAGAAATTCATGGAGTTCTATTGTAATTACATATTAGTTATAAGATGGACTTTATACAAATGACTATACATATCATATATACAGTTTTGGTCAACCATATTTGATTGTGTTAGCAAGTTTCATAAAAATCACATATGAAAACTATAATACAACCTGAATAAATGAAACATTCATTAACAATTTTTTTGGAACTATTTTACAACTATTATATTGGATCTTTGTGTAAGTACCCAACTACTAGTTACTATAATAATAATGATAATAATTTAAGTCTAGGCTACCATAAATTAGCCTAGCATAACTAAAAGGTAATAATTAATAGTTAGCTTAAGGTATTATTTAATAATAATAATAATAATAAGATTATTATTATTATGACTATTATACATTAGTATATAGATTCCAAATTAATAGTTAATATTACTACTTATTAACTATTATCAACTTTAATAATTAGTATACCTAAATAGACAAAGCATCTTAAGGTAAAACCACCCATCAATGATTGTTGGCTAGTGATTGAACAATTTGGATTTTTGTTTATTTTGTGTGGTGTAAAACATCATGGGAATGCCAAGGTAAACTTTACGTTATATGTTTCAATTAAAAAAACAAAGGAACAACATAAAAGAAACACAAAACAAATCACATAGCGTGTTTTTTTTTTAATGACATTTTATTTTTAAACCTCATATTTTCCTTGGTTTTTGTTCATTTTTAGCAAGTTAAACTGCTATGAATGCACCAAGTTAAATCTACATTAATTATTTGAATTTCAAATGTAAAGGATCAACACAAAAGAATCATGAAAAAGACGAATGTGTTGAATATTAAAGTGTGAATTATGTTGATGACCAAAGATTGACCCTATTTTCTTTTGAGAACCCTATTTTTTTCATTTTGCATCCTTTTTGAACAATCTAAATAGATCTATTTAGACAAACCCTATTTTCTCATAGTGTACAACCTCAAGAAATAAAGGTCAAATGATGTTTGTTCAAAACACGTAAAATGACATTGAAAAGGTTATTTTGAAGGTTTTAACCTTTCCATTGTTAGCTTTTCAATTAGAATTCATATGTGATGGTCATGAACATGTACGGTTGTGGGACTTGTAACTTAACAATATTAAAAAAAATTGAAATTTTTGTTTTGAAATCTTGAGAATTTTTATTTTTTCAAGTAACCTTTGTCACCAACATTAGAATATATTATAAAAGAAAAAAAGTGATGATTCCTCCTAAGTTTGAGATGTGGTGAATCTTGTGAAAATTTGTTGTTCATAACTCATCCATGCATAATTATGGTTTCAACTTGCACTAATCACTTTCTTTCTTAGTTTGTGCAGGTCGACTTCACTTTGAACTCAAATTTGTGATATTATTTTAATCACATCTTGAAGTTCCCATTTTTTTTCTTTTTCTTTTGAGCTAGGGAACATGTCATAGATTTGTATTCCATTGCAAAAATCAAATATCAATTAAGGTGCATTCACACCTAATGTTAAGTCAGTGTTAAGTGAAAATCTAGGTGGCATCTGAGGTGGCACCCAATGTTAAATGGGTGATTATTTAATATATTAAGTGAATGTTAACTTAACCTAAATTCTTCGTGGTAAATAGGTTTAGGTTTTCAACGACTAGCTTGGTGTTAGTGGATTTAATACTAGAGTCATTAACACCAAGTGCAAATGCACCTTTAGCTCTTCACTTCATACCACTAAATAAACCTAGGGATACATCAATTTGTATATATTAAAAAATTGAATCATGACTTACAAAATGTAAGGGAAAAAAATTGCACATAGCATTTTAAATTCTACAACAAAATATTTCATCATATTATTATTCACATTGTGTTATGAAACCCAATCCTCCACAAATGAAATTTGGCAAGTTTTTAATTTAAATTAATTATACATAAGATATAAGTTTTTTTGTATGGATTGGGTTCATCATATTGCATCGAATGTCTATAGATTTATATATAATTATTGATTAATCACATACAATAATACCCACCAACATTTACATTGGAAAAAAAATTCCAGAAATTTCAAAATGTTTTGTCAAAAAAACAAAAAAAAATTTGTCAAGGAAAAAAAAACACTTCTACAGAACTGAAAATTAAGTCTGTAATTTATAAAAAAAATTTGTAATTATTGGGGTAGGAGGAAGAATTTTAGCACCCAAATTTTGGTAAAATTTTAATGAAAAGAAAAGGGAACCAAACACACATACCCCACCAGAAAAGAAATTTAAAAATAAAAATAAAGATAAAAATATGGCTGTGAAAACCTAATTACGAATTCCAGATTTAGCAACTGAGGTAGGTGGAAAATTATCGATAGCGAAAACGATTCTGTGTAAGCCATTCCGATCAGAATTGCAATCTTCCGTGAACACGGCATTCCAAGGCCGCAGAATGTTCGGAAATTACTGATAGCAAAGACGATTCTGTCGACTCCATTCTGGTCAGAATCGTGATCTTCCAAGAACACGACATTCCAGGATGGCAGAATGTTCGTCGCCGCCAAGGCTCTCGCTTCCGAGAGAATGCGCGCGTTTGCAAGGAGACGAAGCTCAGCGCTCTGTTCTTTTTCTCTCTCGCTTGTCGTCGTCAGTTCTTCGCTTGCACGAGGTCGGATGTGTGCCAAGGAGCTATAAAAAGAACAACAGTGTTACCTTAAACCAGTTTTTTGGATGACGCAATGTTGTTGTAGTCATGAAAGCTTTTTCGCGGTTTCTTTGAGAGCTTTCTTCCAAGAGGACTGACTCAGTCTCCTCAGGTGCTTCTTTTTCCTAGTTTATGAGAGGAAGTGGGGGTGTACCTACAGCACTGGCAGTGAAGAAGGATCCAGAGAGATATGGAACTTCCTCGGGCTGGGAATTTGTTTTGGTTACTTGCCATAATGTGTATTTTCATCCTGCTTGTTGCGGCGTGATGGAGGGAAGAAGTGGAGGAAGCCGGGGGCAATGGAAGGGAAGATGATGAAGAAGAGGAGAATGATGTCCGTCCACGCATGGTGAAGCCTTGAGGTATGTGATCAGGATTTCAGTGTCCTTCAGTGCCTTTCCTCCTCCTCTACACAAAATTTGATTCTCCTGCTGCATTTGTGAGCTCTAGCATCTGGATGTCTTGTTTCTCAAACTCTGTCGTGAAGCTTGAATGTCAAACAACAAGAGGTATGGAGAAATTTTTGCTGATCCTGTGGTGCCCTATCTCTTCTGTCTCCCTTTTTTGCAAAGGGCTTTTTTTTTGTTTGTTTTGCAGTTTTGTCACTGATAGAGGAGGAGGAGAAGCAATGAGTGATACTCCAACTTTGGCCGAGAAGGCTCAAGGTTTACACATAGGTGGAGGAAATTCTTCCTCCACAACTGGAATTGCAGAAAAGCCTACAGGAATCTCCTCTGTAAGATCTGCAGCAACAGCAGCAGCAGCAGTATATGCATGGAGAAAAGCATCCAAGTCCAAAGATGGACGTTCCAGAGCCAATCTTTCAGTTGTGCCCGTGCGGTCTTCGGCAGATGGTTTTACAACTCCAACAACAACAATCTCCAATGGCACTCCACCTCCTGGTGGCACTGGAGGAAGGAGACTGCCATCGCCTGGATCATCTCCTTCACTTCTGTTAGCTTATGTTAGTGCATCAGAGACCTCAGCAGAACCATTGCCAACAACAGCGGATGACATTGTTGATGGGACTGGTATGAGTGTGTTAGGTGAAGCAAGAGCAAAGCTTGCAACAGTAGAGAGAAGAACAATTGACCAATGGAGAGCAGCAACCGCAGAGGCCAGAGCTGCTTCTAAAGTAGAGAAGGGAGAGGAGAGGATCCGTCAACTAGAACGTCAAGTACTGAAGTTAGAAGATGAGCTTCGAGACTCAGCAGCCATTGAAGTTGCATTGTATTCAGTTGTGGCAGAGCATGCAAGCTCTGCTCATAAGGTTCACACACCTGCCCGCCGCCTTGCAAGATTCTACATCCATTTGTACAAAAACTGGAGCCCAGAAAGACGACCAAGCATTGCCAGGAACATTGTGTTGGGGCTTGTGTTGGTTGTTCGAGCTTGTGGCAACGATGTCCCAAGGTCTTTTGTTTTTTTAAAGACTTTTCCTGCATGATTTGTTTGGTGTGTCTCCATTAAGAATGCTTGTACCTCTGTTTGTCATTGTAGGGTTTCGCATTCTGCTTCTTACTCCTGTGTTTTCCTTTGTGATAAACTAACACAGGTTGACATACTGGTGGTCAAACGTAGTGGTTTTGAGAGAGACCATCAGTCAGTCTTGTGAGGACGTGGAGGTCACAGCCTCCAGTGCAGAGATGGATGGGGATGTGCCCAGTAGTAATGCAAATGGCAGTGACTTTGCTGCTCGAGCCTTGCGATCCCAACAGTTACGAAAGAGCAAGTTGGCACAGGATGTGAGCCAGATGCTAAATCTACCATCAGGAGCAGCTGGCAAGGATTGGCGGACTTGCAGCATGTTCCTTTCTGGACTTATGAGAGTTGAAGCATGGATTCATGGAAGGGTCTTGGAGTCAGTATGGTGGCAGGTGAGCATCATTGAGTGTCTCTTTAGGTTGTGGAAGATGGAGCAAAACCCCTCCTTGATGAGATATCTCCCCCTGTAGTGGACAATTTGTCAAGTTTGAGTGGCTGAAGATGAGAATCTATGTCACAACAGTTGCCATTTTAGGGTTGCAAAATTTTTCAGGTCACCTGCCATACTAGTTAAGCCTCTGATACTTGTGACATCAATGTCTTTACAGGCAATGACACCACAGATGCAGCTTGCTGTCCCTGCAAGTACAAGGGCTAGTGCAGCTGAGGTGAATGGGGACCTGAACAACAAGTTTGCTGGTGATGCAAGAGAACCATTTTCAAAGGGAAAACTAGACTCCCATCCTCGCAAACTTGGTGACACCCGCCAAGGAAACATTTCTGTGGAGATATGGAAGAAAGCCTTCACAGATGCTCTGAAACGGCTGTGTCCTCTTCAAGGCGAAGGGCATGACTGTGGCTGTTTACCAGTGCTTAAGAAAATGGTAGGATTACATAATGTTTCCTTTTTTCATGGAGGTATTTGTTTAGTGACCTTTATGGCAAGGGGATTCACAAGATTTCTTTGCTTTTGCAGGTGATTCAGGAATGTGTAGCAAGACTGGATGTGGCAATGTTCAATGGAATTTTGAGGGATCCAGAGGACGATAGTCCCACTGATCCTCTTGCAGATCCAATCACAGATCTTTCTGTCCTCCCAATTCCCATTGGTGGCCTCACATTTGGAGCTGGATCTCATCTGAAAAATGTGGTAAGTTCCCAAAAGTTATGTCTTTACGTGTGGGCCAAATGTGAGAGAGATAAGCATCATTCTCACACAGCAGTACCCATGCAGGTGGTGAACTGGTCAACATGGCTATCAGCTCTTGTGAGTGTCAAAGACCGAATCCTGACAGAAACCAGCAATGGAGCAGGGATTACAGCAAAGCCAAAGGAGAATGAAGATAATGAAGAACCTGTACAGTTCAATCTGCTTAAGGCCACTGGTGATCTTCTGATGTTGCCAAAGGACATCCTTTTGGACAGTGAGATAAGAAAAGAGGTAACTTCTCTCAGAACCCTTTTCATTCTTCTAGACTTTTCTAAGGCAGTGGGCATCAGAACATAAACTCTCTGTGAGATGCAAGATCAGCCAAGTACCAAAGATCAAACTCTCTGAGGGTATGGTTCTTGCAGGTATGTCCAGCATTGAGCTTACCTCTTATACGGCGAGTGTTGGCCAACTTTGTACCCGACATTTTTTCTCCGGATCCAATCTCCCCTACCCTTTTGGCCGCACTTAATACTGAGGTATGCCTTCATAATGCCCATGTGGAATCTGGAATCCTTGAACTGAAAGACAGCGTGCAGAACACTAGTGTTTTGCTGTGCTTAGTTTCTGGTCAAATCAGAACTAATGTTCCAACGGAGCACTGAGAGTTTTGTCTCTTACTGCAGGTGTCAATTGAAAGGAAGAAGCAAGGTGAGGCAGACATAAGTCCTGATGATATTGCTATGGCTTGTGTCCCTCCCACTTTCTACTCGCCACCATCTGTAAACTTGGTGCGCGTTTGGATTGGAGAGCCGCCTGGAGCTCTCACTTGGGGAAGGAGCAGCTCCTCAGCTTTGAGGAAAGGGTACACCAGTGATGAGGAACTGGATGAGTACCAAAACCCACTTGCATTGTTGGAAGATAAACCTCACTATGACAACATGACTGGCACTGGGAAAAAGAAGGAGGCAGTTGGAGCTTCTCGGTTTCAACTACTGAGGGAAGCTTGGATGTCATCATCGTAATGTTGTCCGACAATGTGGACTATTGTATGTGTTGCTGCCAATTTTTGGCAATGATTATGTCCATTCCCCTTTTGTCTCAGATAGTTCTTCACTGAAATGCCTAGTAAGCCAAGAAAGCAAGGAAGCAAATACTACGGTATCTCAATCTAGATGATGTAGTTAGTACAGTATGTTGATACTGGTGGAAGTGCATACACATACACACCGCTCACAGTTGACCACAGTTGACAGACACATTACAACTGAAGAGGTAAGAGGAAATGTATATGCCACCTACTGGGAACTTTCTCAAAGTCTTGTGACTACAAGAAAATGACTGAGATTTCAAAGACAAATATGGTGGTGCAGAGGTAACTGTAAGTTGTTACTGAGCTGCTCATGCATTCATTCTCTGTGAAAGAAAGTGTACTCTTTCGGAAGACAGAAAGAGTAATTTCTTGTAACTTGGATCTAGCAATGAAGCAATGTCCTCAAGGTATATCCTGCAATATCTTTGGTAAATGTTCTCAACCAGATTATGCCAGTATTGACATGCTTTGTATTGCCTCAATTTCTTTCCAATATCTCTAATACTGCTCAGTTGGATGTTATCAATACTCAGTTTTACAGGTTTTTGAAGCTTTGTAGTTCTAAAATTTTCTTTGTTTCTCAGATGGTTAAGCCTTGTTGTCCTTCTGAATAAAGGCTTACCCTGAAACAATTCTGTTAAAGAGGAGTAGAGGGTTGCTCAATAGAGCAAATATTTTTGAATTCAGTCTTTGGATTGTTCCAAATTATTTTGTTTAGTCTTGTAAGTGTGTAGTTTTTTGAAGCACACTCGGTCTAGTTTGCTTTTTATGTGGTGTGTTAATCTTCTTTTCTTTCTTTTTGTACATGTCACTTCTGTGTCCATCTTCTTTTCTCTATGCATTTCCCCTTCTGTGTTGTTTCCCCTTCTTTGTTGTTCTGTTGTTAGTTGCAGCCTAATATCATGGTTGAGTCTTCCTGTTGCTTCCATAAGCATGACCTCAGTACACAGGTTAGTGATCACACTGGCCTATACCCTCTGTAGGGAATTGATGAAGTCAATCAGAAAGATGCAATAGATAAGTCATCAATCATGTGTTTGTTGATGGTCTTTGAACAAGTGCATGATGGTCACTATTGATTATATGACAGTTTTGTCGCTTTTGGATTGTTCTTTCTGCTTAGTTCTACAAATCCATAACTAAAGTATTCCTTTGACTTAAAAAGGATGTCTTGTAACCTTATACTCCCTTTCTTAATTGTGAATCTGGAGATTTGTTGATTCTTATGAGATATATTTTCAAACATGTACTGGTGTGTCAAATACAATCTGATTACAAAGGTTGTTGTACTACAACATATTTTTTTGTTTCATACCATTGTGTGCAGGTGTGAGACTTTGGAATCTTGGGATTCTACTAAGCCTCGCAGCCTCTGTTCGATGATAGCCTGAGCTTCTTCTACGATGCTCCTTAGCACAATTGCTGCTGGGAGGATTTCATTGATCTGACCTACACCTGTCCCCGCATACATTGCCATGTTCTCAACTTCACCTGTTGTTGTCAAATTTGGAACTTTTCCAGAGAATCGTGGAACATCTTCCTCCTGCATTCCAAATGTCACTTGGGATCAACATTACTGTGGGATGTATATGCTGGTTAAATATCCCAGAAAGGAAAACTTTTGCTACCAGTTCAGCCCAAGAGAAACATGTCAGTATTGACAGCAGTCGATTGAAGTATTGGGAGTTTTACTGACCCGTTCAAAGATTGTGCTCTGCCCAATGATAGGCTGGTTGAGCTCATTTTCATTGGCTGCCAGTTTGTTCTTCCAGGTCTCAAAGAAGGGAGTTCGCAAGGTGCGATGGGGAGCACCTGGCCACCTTGCCCGACCATAGAGGTTGGTGTACTCGGTGTCTCCACTTGAAGCCTCTAGAATCTTCTGCTTATACAATGGATGCGCATAGGACTCCAAAGTTGCCAGAAACCTGCAAATACCATGTGACAAACTCCTAAATTTAGTGGTCTGTTTGCAATGAGTGTTTTGGGAAACAATGAGAACCTGAGCGTCAATTTTTGCATCAAGGGACTCTTGACTCATAAAATGGGTCTTGTGGGAGTGGACACCAGACTCAAGTATTTGACATGGTTTGTAGAGCACCAGAATCCCTCTAGGGGAAGCTCCTTTCACACAAACATTGAGTGAACATTGAAGAACAAAGCAGAGTGTGAACCTGGTGCCCATGCAGATTCCCTGTGCTCCAAGAGCCAGGCAAGCAACATAACCTCGGGCATCCACAATGCCTCCTGCCGCTATGACTGGTATTTTGAAGCTCTTGACAGCATCCACAACACTGGGCAGCAATGTCATCAACCCCATCTGTCCACATTCTCTAAGATGCAAAATACTTCAGACTCTGTAGTTTTCAATCAGAAACATAACAGTTGGGAAAATAGAGACATGATCACAGTTCTTGTCTCCCTTGCTGAATCAATAGGAGAATCCACTGCACCCATTGACTCATTATGTTTGGACAAAGTTTGTGCTGAAGTTCTTTATCATGAAGCATTAACTCCTGACAATGTGAAGGGCAACCCATGTTGAGCAACTCTTAAGTCAATGAGGTTCATGCTTAATGCTTCTTCTGCACTATTGTTTCTATCACCCAAGTTCAATATCAATTCAAGAGTTAGTGTTTTTGGATGTGAAGTGACTGTACATAGATAGGCACAAAAACTCAAGTCCTGAACGTAGTTTTGTGTAGAGATTTGCTT
>Ga0209611_10005964_pt1 | contig 20187 bp, 15 predicted proteins | sample S1TSphgellanicum_3_FD_187693 | JGI IMG/M metagenome (GOLD analysis project Ga0209611, IMG submission 187693) | Host-associated microbial communities from peat moss isolated from Minnesota, USA - S1T2_Fc - Sphagnum magellanicum MG (SPAdes) (version 2) | ecosystem: Host-associated > Plants > Peat...
TGGTTGCCAGTTGGGAAAATTTCGCCCCAAAAAAAAAAGCCACTGGTACTAGCCGTCCCGTTGGGCCAAGTGTGAACATGCTTAACTGATTTTGCCTTCCAAACCCAGTTTCTTTAATTTGTTCGAATTTCCCCAAAAAAAAATCACTAAATATTCAATATCTTCCAAACCATACTAACTAGGTCTGAAAAATATGAAATCAACTTTATTAATTTGGAGTTGGTGAGAGCTTTCCAACATACCAAAAACGCCACCAAATTCCCATATAATTCCCAGTTTCTTTTTGGTTTTTTTTTTCTTTGGACACAAATAGAAAATCCATAGCAAAAAGAGAACCAGTACACCCCATAAGGCCAGGGGACACCCAACCCCAAAACCTATGCATGATGATTTCTGGAGTTCCATGTTCACAAGAGGGACAATCTACTTGGATGTTGTGATTTACTTTTGCCCTCTAGGTATTTCCAGCAAGGGCCTTGTGCCACAAAGACCAAAGGAAACTTGTCTCCTTTTTGCTCCTTTTCTTGGCTCAAATATCTCGCCATTTTAGCTTGAAGTTTGGTGAAAGGACTTGGTTCCATTTTTTGGACAATTTCTTGAGAGAGGTTTCCTTGGGTTGAGTAACTTCCTACCCTCCCTAGCATTATAACTCATTAGCTCCCTCTGCCTCTTCCAATTCCATAAACTAGGATCAAAACCTAGATCCTCAATGGCACCAAAGAATAATCTAAACAAACTATCATTTGTTCCTGCTTTTATGCATACCCTAACCTCTTCAAGGTACCAAAAAATAGCAAACCCCTAGCCATGGGCTGGAGTAATATGGAATGCACTCTCACTTTGTAAACATGTACCCCACTAAGCACCTCCATCTCTTGGTGTAAAACACCATATAGTTGGTATAAACTTCATAGTTGTGCAAAGGACCTTCATTGGATCTTATGACATAACCTCAAAAATGTCAAGCCATTCACCACACCTAACCTCCACGGAGGGGTTTGTCATGTCTATGACCTAGATCTTTGGGATACAGTCCAACATCCACTCATTGGCTTCAAACTGAAACCTATCTCTAGCTTCTTCCCAGTTTTGATTTTATTTGATTTTCAGTAGAAAAATGGTTCAATAATCAATAACTTTTGCATTGTAACTACAAACATTCTCAAACTAAATCGGTGCACCCTACCAATGGGGAGCTTTTTGAAGATACCAAGAACCTAAAGTGAAGTGTTGTCGTTTAGGAGATTATTATGAACTCAAATTATATGAGATAAGGGTTTATTAGTTTTATGAAGGATTTTGAAAATCTTTTCCTCACATTTTTATAAAGAATTTTTTTTTTTCAGCCCTCTTAGAATTCATTTTGCATATTTAAAAATTCAAACCATAGTTCCATTGCATTTCCTTTAACCATACAAATGAATATAATTTGTAAATAACAATATTGTGTGAAAATTTAATCCAAGTTTTTCAAAAAAAAAATGCAAACAATTTCTTTTAATGTGCACAAGGTAAAATAAAATACTTAAAATAATCAACCCTTAAATGGATAGTTTAATGCCAACACATAGTAAATAAAGTAGGGCAAGATGGGAAAAAAAAAACCTTTGATTAGCAAATGGATGTGTACCTAGAAAAAATTAAAACCTCCATTTTCTATCCATCCTCCATTTAGATATAAAATTTCAAAGTTGTGGCTTTAAACACCTATTATGGGCACTTAGGGGGCCCAAATATGATTTGTTGGGTTTCTACTTTTAATCTTGGCCCTCCCATATTAACTTGTAGTAATCCCTTTATTAAGTTCTTTGAAAAATCATGAATAACTAGGCCATCACTTAAAATCCATTACCATAGGTGCCCCAAAACAAACACTCCATGTGGAGGGGAAAAAAAATTTCATGGTCTTAAAAAAAACACCACATGATCATGAAAAATACATTTCGTGCTCCCAAAATAAACACTTCATGGTCCCAAGAACAAATAGTTCCTAATCACAAATAACAAAAATTGTTTAGTAAAGTGCATCGCCTCACTACATGAAAATGGCAAGTAGGTGTCATTAAATTGAAAAAGTGTTAAATGTAAACAAACTAATGCTACACCTTAAACCATGTGTCCAAAGTCTAACAATCACCATCAACATCAAAATTATCTCAATAGCCATCCAATAGGAACAAAGTGAAAATTAGGTTTGTGGACCCATGCTTGCTCAATTAAAACAATATGTGAATAATTTTAGGTGTGGAACCATAGAATGGACCTTGATAGCCAGTGTTTGGCATAGGTGCATTAGCTCCAATGGCAACATGTAGCATTTCACCGACTTCTACACATCATTTTATAGACCAAGTTTCATCAAAAAAACATTCATGGCTCTTTCATCAAAGTGATGGTGCTTGGCAATCTCTCTTCCACCCTTTTTATTTGCTCTTGCCTCTTTTGATTCAATCATCATTCTTTTGCAATGTTCTTTTTCCACATGTTTGCAACTTCCTTGCATTGCAATTTTGCTCAAATCTAATCATATAATGATTACACAACATTATGTTCTTGCTATAATCAATGAATGGTTCTTCAATTGGAACCTGTTGTGTGGATCGAATTAGAGTTTTGGGCAGAATCAAGAATCAACATGTGCTGTTGTAGGCGGGCGATGAATTCATTGATGCACATGCAATGCAGGTTTCATTATTTATCTATGCATAGTTAGGTAAAAGTAGCAATTGCAGTCCCATCACGTTAGTGTTTACAAGTTTGTGCAAATCCATGCGTGTCTGTTTGACAATAGCCATGCCTACAAATTTGCATGAATCCATGCGTGTTTGGTCAATGGTACCCATGCCTACACATTTCCATGAATCCATCTACATCAAATTGTTCATTTTTATGAATGGTTCATCATTGGGCCCTTGGGTGTTATCTTCCATCTCAACATAGTACTAACAAACATTGGGGTCAATGGTAAGATCGCACTCACCCAATACCTCTTTGACTTGCAAAGTGACTAATTGAAAAAAAAATTGTTTGCACAAATTGTTCATTGGGCTACATTTTGCCTTCCATAACACTTGGATCAAGCAGCTATATTCCAATTTTTTTTTAATTCTTCACATATGTTCTATGGACTCAAGGCTTTCTTGAAAGCTAAAAACACCCATTATGCTAAATATTTTTTACTAGCACCCTTTCCCTTGTTAAACAAAGTCTAAATGTTTTTTTAAGTTCTAAATGCAGTTTTGAAAGGCTTAAAACATGCAACATCAAAAGGTTGCAATGCATGACTTGTGTGTGATGGTAGAGTGGTTGTTTCAAGCATCACCTTTCTAGCTTTGCACATAACATCAATAGTCACATGCAAATTATGACCATCTAAAATTAATAAATGTTGATTAATTAGATCCGAATTTCCTCCATGAGCTTGAATAGAAGTTATAAAGTGTGAAATGCATTTGTCAAACAAAATTGCAATCATTAAAGCTTTCAACTACATAACCATAGTAGCCTTAAATTCACACTACTCAATGTAATTTCAACAAAATTGTTTATCATTAAAAATTTGGTAAGTACTTGCCTACTACATTGATGCAAGACAATATTACAAGCATTCATGTTTGTTTAATGTTATAAATGAACAAACCTAAAGCTAGTTTTGGCAAGAACTAAGGCCTTTCCATTTTGACCAACTTGTGCACCACTTTCGTCACAATTCCATATTTGACTTGGGTGGTAGCTATGCAAATTATATGTTTCCTACTAGGTTTATGTAGAAGGTTTCAACATTTGATGGGCATAAACCTTTTGTGCACCCAACCTCCAAACCATGTGACATAAACAATGACAACTTAGGGTTGCACCCCATGAACTATCTAAGCCATCCCCACTTTGGAATTCCATTTTTGAAAGGCATGATCCTCTCTTGTGTAATCTCTGCTGCCTTTAACCTGAGTTATATCAATGTGATTAGATGGATGATGCTTTGCATCTTCTTCACATATTGAACAAGTTACTTTTCTTCTTCTTTTTGCAATAATCCAACTTTGCCTAGTTTATGTGACTATGTTATTCCATACAAGTGGTTTTTCAATGATGTGATAGGCACACCAAACATTCTACTTGCAATTTGGATTTTTGAACCACCTTCAACAGTAACCATTATAGAAACTACAGATGCATGAATCCAGTTTCCATTTTTTTTCAAATTTTTTTGTCACTTTGAATTGCAAGTTCATGTGCACTTGGAGCACTATGGATTTGAGTTGCAAGATCGTTTGTGCTTGTACTTGGGACATCACCAATTTGAACTACAAGTTCATGTGTGCTTACAACAATGCAAATTAGCATTAGTCCATGTGCACTTGTTGATAGTTTGACCCCCCTAGCCTACTTAATTAACTAAATATTAATCAAGTGGTCTTGAATGCATGCACATTTTCATTATGTTCATGATTGCCATCACCATTGCCTTAGGTCCATTGCATTTGGCTACCAATGATTGGAGTTAGAGTGCTTGAGTGAAATTGCACTACATCACCTCGACACATAAACAAACTAGTTTGTAGTGTGCCTAGTAATGCACTATGAGTGCTCAACCTTCGAAAACTAAGTGGTACAAGAGATAGAAACGAACGTAAATGTGGCTCAATTGATGGATTTGAATCCATTCGTTGTGCACATTCGAACTAGGACCCTATGCATTTTAATGAATTAAACTTTGAATCCTCAAAACTAAGTTCAACACTTTGTGATTCAGCCAAGTATGTGTGAAACAATACTCGAAATGTTTAGCTTTGTCTATTGCTATGATTCACATTGTTATGCATCATTGCAACTTGCAATGCTCACACAAAACAAAATGGAATAACTATGGACCTAAAATGGATAATATTTATCATAAAACAAGTTGCTTGTAATATGTAATTATGATCACTTGCAACATGTAATTATGATAATGAAGGTTCACGCCTGAATCTAAATGAGAAGCAAAATGTAACTCAAATCACCCTTTTACTGGCACCCAATAAATATATTAGTGTTTTATAATAATCATAATGGTAATTAGTAATAGTAATGGTCCATGCCTTGCCTCAAAACCAACATTAAACTACCACCATTTCACCCTTCATGCAACTAAATTCAAGCTTGCATGTGGCTTCTAAACTAAACCTTCAATGAACACAATAGGATCAACAAATGGACACCTAGGAATTTGTTAATGAGCCTATGAAATGAAAATAGGTGGCTGGGATTTGCTCTTATTTAACTAGTTTTAATACAAGCTCAATTAAGGTTTAATGAACATTAAATTTATGCACAAAAGTAGATGCCCAAAAGAAAGGCTATAACACGAAATTAGGTCCCCACCCAAGTATGAACGCTGGCTGATCTTGAGGTTTCTGTTGTTTTATTAGTCGTCATCTTATTACGGCGCCCCATTACTGATGCATGGAAGTGGGGGAAGAACAGAATGGAAAGGAGGCAGCTTGTGATAGAAGCTTAGTAGAGAAGCTTAATGGAGAAGCAACAACAAGTTTTTCAGGTAGGCAGATGGGAAGAGAAGAGGGGGGAGGTCTGCAGAAGGAGAGTTTTCAAGTCTAAAGTAGTGTGGCTGATTTTTGGGAGAGATGTGTAGATCAGCACTGGAGATAACTAAGATAGGCAGATAGACAAAGAAGAACGAGGAGCTTAGAAGATTGCTAGTTGTTGATTTCTTCCGCTGTGTTAGTAACTAGAGGATGGCTAGCTCCTGAATCTGGTGAGAGTCAGGTCGAAATTGAGGGTTGATGTTGTAGACAGGTGAAGCTTGGAAGGTGACTGATGCTCAGGAAGGTGCATGGATAGATAGCTTGAGCAGTTTGTTTTTGGAGCGCAATGTTTGGCTGAAGAGTTGTTAGTCTGCTGATGAACGTACTGGAAAGGGAAGAAGCTTGTGCTCGCGGGGCATTTTGTAAATGAGGGCGTATGCAATCACACCTGTTGATGTTGTGTAAGCATCCATTATGTCTAAGTGAAGATTAGGGAGTGTGTGAGAACATTGTGAGGGAGAGAAAGAAAGAAGATCAGGAGTGTGGTTAGAATCAGGTTTTGCTGAGAACTCAACTCTGCATAGTTCGTTCAGGTGCTTGAGGTTGGTTGTAGAGTCTAGCACTCTCTTTTTGGTTAAGGGGTGTGTCGGACTGTGGCCTTGCCATTTACATTAAAAAGTATCTTCAGGCAAAAGAAGAATTATGGAAATTCAAGTATTTCACCATTAAAAAAATATAATCTTAAATTTTTTAAAAAAATCCTCTAAAAGAAACCAAAATCCTTCAAGATAATTATAACTTTATAACTAATCTCAAGGTTTCAACCCAAGCCAAAATTAATATCATCTTTCAAGAATCCTCATATAAAAATAGTTTCAAGCCTGGCAGCTTGGTTATGAATGACTTCCTACCCATGGGCTCTTGTTGATAACCTGCCATTTTCTCAATAATCAACAAACAATACCTTACTACCTTGGCAGCTTTGACACTAATTATATTATTTTCAGGAATGTTGAATATTTCAAATTTTTATTTTCTTCAAATAACAAAAATCTGTGAAGGAAACAACTGAATGTTCAAAAAATTTGATTTGTCTATCAAAAATGAATATTTCAAAATTAATTAATTAATTATTCCACAAACATGTGTTGGAGCTGCCAAGGTACTACAATAGTTGAGATGCAGTTTATGGGTAATCCAATTCAGGGATTTTTTAAAAAGGATTTTGTGATGATTTTTTCACCAAATTCGGATACATACCAAATATGAAAGTTTTAAGAAAAACATGAACTTTTTTTCTAGTCTTGGCTACCTACTTAAACTTATTCTGATTTGCCAATTTGCCTACTTGTAACTCATGACAATGAAATGATGAAAAAAAGAGTTTGCATTTCTGGAAATTAAGTTCCATTTTAATAAAATTTTGAATGACATGGCATGCAACTTGAATTCAATTCAACTCAATGAATTTAATTCAAAATGTTAAAGTCAATTCAAATTTTTGAATTGAATTGAATTGAATTGAACACAATTTTTGTTTTTCCTTTTGGACTCAACATGGTGAAGGTTCTCAATGTTGAAGTCTCAATTGAGTTAAACTTGGCATTTTATCACAATGATGTTGATTAATCACATATCTAATATGCATTCAAATATATTTTTATAAAATAACTGTTTTTTTAAAAACTTTTTTGGTTGTTCAAACTTGTACAAGTACATGAAAGTAGATGAATTATTGAATATTTTCCATTTTCAACATGATGTAGCTTGAAAATGTATTTGTAAATTTTCAACATTTAAATATTATAATAGAATACATCAAACTTCTAATGGAAAAGTAGGTTTAAACTCAATTTGATCAATCATTTTCAAACATATTTGTTATCTACTTTTATTTTACCAAAGCTTTTTAAATTTTGTAATCACTTCATTATAAACTCAAAGAAAATCACCATTATTTTATTATGTTATTTTCAATTATTTTCAATCTATTTTTTTCTACTTGTGTCAAACTAGACCATTTTTTGGCTACCTTGGAAATAATTACTTTTTTTGTTTACTTTACCATGCTTTCACCTTTAATCCTTTTTGAGGGGGTCAAAGATTCCCTTGGGAATGGTTCAAGAATTTTTGTTTCTTCCATAGGAAGACATGGAAAATTAAATCAACAAGTGGCTTGATTTTTCTTCTTACAAGTTTTTTGTAACAATGCATTTGAACTTCACAAAGAGTGGGTGTTAGTTTATTATTATTACATTATATATATTTATCCACAAAGTTTTCAATTGTATTGTTTGAATCCAAACCATAAATTGGTGCATTTTGAACCTATAAAAATCCATGTTCATATTGATTTATGACTTTGAAATTCTGTAACAAAGAAAATTTTAATAAATGCCCAAAAATGGATTTATCTTTCATACATAATGTACAAAAAGATCTCATACAATGATCATAATATCATGCACATGTAATAGGATCACATTGTATAATATTTGTAACATGTTTGGGTTTTAATTTGTCAAAAGGAATGTTAGATTTTAATTTTTTACTATTTGTCATATAAACATTTTAATAAAGGAAGCCATTTACTTTTAGCACTAGTAAATGTAACAAAAAATGTTGGGGGACTTAATTGTCAAATCATTACAAAGACATTTTTCCTTAATCAACTTAGATAATTAAGTGAAATATGTAGTCTTAAAAGATCCATATATCCCAAATCAAAATCTGAAATAACATCCAAATTTAATTTGTTTATGACATCATGTGCTTGAAGTTGACGTCTAAGGAGTTTCCCTTTTTGTATAAGAATCCAAGATGATAAAATAACATAATGAATCAATACTTTGATAGCTTTAAAAAATAAATTTGGTATACAAGTGGCAAAATTATGGTTTTTATGTAAGTATTCCCAATAAGCAATCATTTGATAAGACATTTTTTGTTCCTTGGTTGCTATGTGGTTGTCTAAAAAACAATGTTGGAAAGTTCAATTTTTCAAAATGGGGATCTTGAAAAGGGCCCAATGGTTTGAAATCTTGGCCTAGTGCCACAATTACAACATTTTCAAAATAATCATATATTTGTTTAGAAGATAATATGTTTTGCACCTTGTATCTATTAATATGTCTTCTTGTTCTTCTTCAATTTTATCTTCATTATTATGGTCACATGATTCATCGTCATCTACTTCGCAAGAAACATTATTATTGGTTTACATCAATAATGTGAACATATTAAGTCATTGTGAATGAATTGTTATTCCAAATTTTTCATATAATGGTGTGTTGAGAAAATCATGTAATGCCAACACAATGAAGTTCAAATGGACATTACTTGTTAAATATGATGATTTATATTCCATATTTTTATTTGAATGATAGACCAATTGCTGCTTCATCATGGAGAAACCAAGGTAATATTGATTGGGTAGAATTGATATTGGACGAAACATTTATAATACTTCTTTTTTTATTATATTGTTCATAACCTTGGATTTGCCAAATTTGAACAAATGTTAAATGAGACGATACTAGTCATTTTTTTAATTCATTTAATTTTTTTACAAAATCTATGTCATTGTTCAATCTAACATTTGTAGGAACTAAAAGCTTTGGTGTTTTGTTTTAATTATTAAAAAAAAAAAACTTTTACACAAGAATGGATTTTTTTTTGAGGTGGAACATGTAAAAAATATTTATGAATCATGGATTTTAATATTTTTCTTGTTTTTTTAAAAGCACAATCAATGATAACACACACATGGATGAATGGGTGTATTAAATAATTGTTGAAAATATTTATCACAATGAAGTGAAGGATTTCCCAATGGTGAAGGGTTTTCCAATGTTGTCAAAATATTTTCATGTATTATATTTGAAGTCAATGTATTATGAACATTACTAGTTGAAGATGGTTGTTCAATCTACAATGGTTCTATAGGGTTATTGCATGTCGATATGTCAAATTGTGAATTTTCATGTGAATGTTGTTTAAAATAATGTGTTTGTGGAATGTTATTAAGGCCGACATTTGTATTTATTGATGTTTCTATGAACAAGAGTTAAATTTTTTTACAAGATTTACATTTTTTTGTATGAAAGTGATGTAAATGATAATATGCTTGAGTGAATCTCAATTCTAAGGTGGAATTGTTGATAAAAAATTTGTTTGTTATATCTTTTAAAGTGGAATATGGAGATGTAATCATTAAATTTTTTAATTGTTCATTGTGCATAGGTTTCCAATGGAAATATTTAGGTTTGTCAATCACATTTTCATGTGATCTCTATATATATATATATTTATAATTTTTTGTGGGTGCATATTATCATCAATTCCATACAAAAGTAGAAATCATTTTTTACCTCGTTGTTTAATGGGCATTGTTCTTGATTGGTTGGTATGTTTTGTTTGTGGTAATATGTTTTGGTCTATTTCCCATGAAGCATTATAAAAAGTGATTGGTTAATAATGCCCATTTCTAACTTTTACCATGTCATCATGATAAAATAATTTTAATGTGCTATTGCTTATGAGAACATCGCCCATTCAAAAAATATCGCACAATTGTTTTTGATCAAACATGGATGGACCTATGTGAATAATTTGCCAAACAAAATATGGCATGGTTATCAACCCATAAACTTCCAAAATTGGCACTTATGCACATTTTTTGAATATAAGTTTGTAAAAAAATTATACCATGATTTTCATACAATAAAAAAACATTGAAATGAATATCAATCAATTCTTGAATTTTGGGGTTAATGAGTTTGTTGAAGGAATTGTGCAAAATGGGTCATGCATTGAGTTTAGAATTGAAGTGAAATTTGGGAATAATGAAAAAAATATTAAAGATTCAAACAAACAATCACCATGTACAAAAGGATAATTTTGAATTTGTTGAAGATGATGACCACGAAGCACAAGATCGTTGTTCATTATGAGGTCAATAAAAAATGAAAGAAAAGAAAATATTCTTGTGTTTATGTAATTTGAATAATGGGAGAAGCTTAATGTTTTTCAACAAAATAATGCAATGACAAACCCATAATCAAACTGAAAATCAATGTTTAAAAAGCTACCTAAATGTTAATTAACTAATGTGTGAAGCAAAACCAAGAAAAAAAAAAGGAAGCTGTTGAGGGGAAAAAGAAAAAAAAGAAAGAAAAGAAGAAAAAGACAAAAAAATATAAAGGAAAAACAAACATGTACAAGCCTATACCACAATGTTAGTTAAGTAATCCTTGAACAAAATAATAATAATAAAGAGAAAAACGGGACAATGGCCCACTACTAATTAGTTGATACACTACCAAATGCACTATTCACCAAAATGCCATTAATTTGGGAATAAAAATAAAAATATTTTGCCTCTTTAATTTGGAGACTTCAATTTCACAAGATATGTTTGAATTCTAATAATGGTATAGTTTTTGGGCAAGATAATGGAATATTGGAAAATTTTTAAAAAGAGGGGGAAAAAGAAAACCCCTTAAACTATAAAAATAATATGGAAATATGTGAGGTATATGGTGGTATGTTGGTATGTGGTATGTTAATGTTGATATGTTGGTATGGTGATAGGTATTGAAAATGTGGATGTTTTTGTCAATGTTTTGGTAAAAGTTAGAAATGAATTAAAAAATCAACAATAAGGATAAAATATGGTTATATTGATACTTTAAAGGTGTGGCTTTACAATATGTTGTAAAGAACTATCTACATACAAAAATAGTAAAATGCATACAAAATACGAAACATCTCAACGAAAACAAAATCCCAAAAAAATTCAGGCATAAAAATAATATTCAACTTCTCTAACAACCGCTACAACTTATTGAGGTTGGAATTTCTCATTGTATACAACAAGTTCCCCAATTGGATTCAAGTGGAAAGTACTAGAAACTTTCAAATCTCCAAGGAGCTCAATCATAAATATTTTTCTTGGAGTCTTAACAAGGGAAATAATTAAGGAGTTTTGACATGGGAAATGCATGGTGGACTATCAATAACTTCAATTGTCATATTGATGTGAATACCAAAAGTGCATGTTGTAGCAACTTTACACAAATTGCAAAAATACAACCCATTAGAAGGTTGTCTATAAATATCATCAAGTTTGCATTTGGAGCAAATTCGCTTATAGGGCAAAGTGGAAGGATTTGTGACCATCAAACACCCATCAATTTAATAAAAAATATTCAAGTGTTAGAAAGTTTAATATTTCATGTCAGATCAGAATGTGAAAAAAATATAACAAATTAAAATATATCAACTCTAACATATAAAAATCTAATTATTTACATTGGAATCTAACATTGTAGTACAATGAAAATGAATAAATGAAACTAACCTTGCAAGCTATGGCATAATGAAGTTTGATATGGAGATTGAAAACCTTTTTCAAAATTTTTTGCAATGAAGCTGACAGCACTAGAATAATGATGGACAAAGTGATGGCGAACAAACACACACCACCCTTGTTGCTACAAGCAATATTTTCACAATGCAAGATGTAGGTAATATTTTTTTCCAAAACTATTATGTTAAATCATGAAACTCAACATGAAATGAGGCAACAAAATTCACCTACAACCAAACAAATGCACTTAAGTTCAAATTGAAAAAAACCAAAAGCAATGTTTATTCAAAGACCTATAATTTGAATGTTTTTTGAACTATTTTGTTGATGACCAATAGTTCAAACTTGTTATCAATCTCACCATGCATTCCAATAACATCAAAAACAATGGTGGTTATAATAAACAGTTGGAACATGCAATGGGAAAAACTATGAATGGCGTCTTTTGGTAGAAAATGCAACTTCACAAGAGGATCAAATGCTAGAATGGTTTTCATTTTTGTGTATATGGAAAGTTCAATTATCTAATCACAATCTCCTTTGTTATAGTATGTTTTTGTTTTCATAGATAAATTTTTTTGTCATAAAAAAAACCTTTTTTTATGAATTAAATATGTGTTTTGATCAAACCTCCTTTAATGCTGAAGGTGATTATGGTGGTACCCACGGTATTAATGGCATTTGCATGAAGATATGAAAAAGCCACATTTAAAAAGAGATGTAGATGAAATTGAGGATTTGCTATAAACATTCAAAAAACATTCAAAAACAACATTGCAAATTGTATAATCAATGTCTTCCATTAGAAGAATTGGGCGTTCATCTATTTTTGCCATTTGGGCCTTACTAAATCAAAGTCTAATGATTTCAAAACAAAGAACTCTATTTGAGCACAACAAGATTGAAAACATAAAAATGTGTTTGCAAAGAGACTAAATGAACCTTATTTGAGACCCATTATCTTTCAATAGGTCACAATTTCCAACCAAAAATCAGTTAATTGTCATAGATTGAAATACAATTCGATGAAATAATCCTATGTAACCACAAAGGGAATGAAATAAAACCTTGGGTGATGATAATAACAAAAAAACCCTAAATGATGACCCTAACAACTAGAAAGGGAGAAAAATCAAGTCTTATGAACTAGAAAAACAAAGAAATAAAACCCTTGAGGAGCAGAAAAAATCACATGAAGCGAGCCCCCCTTTGAGGTGAAAAAAAAACCATTTGAAATGACCCCTTGTTGGTGGTGAAAAAAAAAAATCACTTGAAATGACCCCCCATTGATAACAATCATTTGAAGTGACCCCCCATTGGAAGTGAAAAATAAATGTCATTTGAAGTGACCTCCCATTGAGAGGGGAAAAAAAAATCACTTGAAATGACCCACCATTAGCAGCAAAAACAAAATATTTGACCCACCATTGACAACCAAAGGAAAATCATTAGAGTTATCCCATTAGAGGCGAAAAAATTCATTGAAGTGACCCCCAAAGGTTGTGAAAAAATATTTCACTTAAAAGGACCTGTTATGAAATTTTCTTTCTCATGTGAACTAACCCCATAAGGCTATTATTTGATAGGCAATATCCTATGTAGCTTAGGAGATTTGAACTCACATATTCGTTATTGCTCCTTGTTAAGCCCTTTCAAAATATTCTAATGAACCACTTTATTTTAAATGCATTATTACTTATTTGTTTAAATTTTATTCCATTAAATTTTCACAATTTTGTTTTGTGAACTCAAGGTTTTTATTTTTGTGAGCTTGGGGTTATTTAGTTTGGTTATTATTACCTTTCATAATCCTCCATTTTGTTTTCTTTGAATTTTTGTTAACATTGGGCAGTTTAAGGGTCTTCAATCTTATATTCTCAACTTTGGGCGATTTGGGTTTTATTTATTTATTTGGTATGAAGTTTGGGGGCCTTTGGTTTTGATCTTGTGAACATCCCTATTTTTGGAGTTTTAATTTTTGGAAGTCAAAGAGTTTTCAATTTTCTTCTTGTCATTTTAGGGGTCTTCATTTTATTTTTTCTAGGGGGAACGGGGTTTTTGGATTTCATTTTGTGAACTCTAGAGGATGTTTTGTTTTTATAAAAAAAGTTCAAGGGTCTTTAATTTTTTTTCTTGTCATTTTGTGGGTCTTTATTATTATTTTTGTGTGAAGAGCGGGGAGGGTGATTTGCTCTTGTGAATTTTAACAGTTTTTTATTTTAACATTTTGAAGTTTGGGAGTCTTCAATTTTTCTTCTTGTCATTTTGTGGGTTTAAAAAAAATTTGTGTGCAAAGTTTCATAAGGGGGAAGAGGGGTTATTTGCCTTTCTTCTTGTGAACTTTGAGGGTTTTTTATTTTGGTGTTTTGAAGTTCCGAAGTTTTCAATTTTTTTCTTATCATTTTGGGGTCTTCAATTTTTTTGTATGAATTTTCACAAGTGAGGAGAAGGGGCATTTGCCTTTCTTCTTGTGAACTTTGAGGGTTTTTTGTTATGGTATTTTGAAGTTTCAGAGTCTTCAATTTTATTTTTGTTATTTTGTGGGTTTTCATTTATTTTTTGGTGTGAAGTTTCGGAAGGGAAGAGAGGGGTAATTTCCCTTTCTTCTTGTGAACTTTGATAGTTTTGTGTTTGGTATTTTGAAGTTTCAAAGTTTTGAGGTGGATGGGATGAATAGATACCTAGTGATATTAGGCTATTAAAATAAATGATAATAAAATTGAAGTAAGTATCTAAGTTGTGAATGTAGGGGTTATTGAAAATTTGAAGGGGAAAAAATTAATTTTGGGCAAATCTTGAGTTTTTTCACAATTGGCAGTTCTGATTTTTTTTGTATTTATCTATCCCTAATTTAAAAATTGTCGAACATTGAAAAAAACACCAAATTTCCAAATTTTCATCTTATGTTTCCTTTTATTCATATGTTTTACTCATATGTTATCTTCAATTTTGAGAATTGTTCAACACTATTTCATATTTTAATCATTTTTGCTTTGAATTGATGAGTTGAAATTTAAACAATGTGTCAAATTGACCAAATGAAATAGGGCCATCATTCCATAGTCTCTCCCCCAAAAGCAAAAACAATAATAATTATTGATTTAAAAAGAAACCTTTGATTCTAGTTTTTAGGGTTTGGTTTGAGAAAATCTACAACGTAATTTTGAAAATGTTTTTTTGGATGTTTAAAACCTTTGGTTCCAAAAACTTCTCAATTTTTAATCCAGTCAATCTAATTTGTTTTAAAATTGAGGTTGGCTCCATTTGCAATGCACCTAGAATATAATCACCCATCATCGAAGACATAATTATCATCGAACATTTTTCAATATTGTTTTTCATTCTTTAACCAAATTGAGCAATTATTGTGTCATTGGACATGCAAATTAGACGCTATCAATGTTCTTGGAATGTTGGAAATAAAGGAACAACATAGAAAACATAGGAAGAGGATGAGTGATAATTTGTTTCAACAAATTTGAAAAATAATTTTGAACCCCTCTATAGTTCTAGCCTCATATTTTTCTCATTTGTAGTGTGTTTTGAGTGATTTAAAACTTGATGGGTTTGCCAACTAGGGTTTTACAAAACTTTTATTTATTCCAAAGGCAAAGATGCATTGATCAAAGAGATTAAACTCAAAATCCTAATTTGTTATAATTCACTCATCATTCAACATTGAACCCCCTTACATCAAACACCTCATGTTTTCCTCCATTCCTTTAATGAATCAACCAACTTTTGCTCTATTGAGAGTGCGAGGTGGAGGGCTACAAATGTTCTTTGAACTTCACAAGTAGATGAACAATTTGTGAGGATCTGACCTCATTTGAGTTCTTATGTGTTTGCTCACTGACCTATCTACCCTAATTAAAATTAAAAATTATTTATACTATTAATTTTTATCCAACTAATGCAAAACACTCAAGATTAAAAAAAGTGTATTAATTGTAATTTATAGTCAATTAAGAAATGGCCTAAAGAATAAGGTTTAATTAATGTCATCTTTAGATTTTTCAAGAAAAAAAAAGATGATTCATATCCTAACTTTGCAATAGCAACAAAGAAATGACGACCTTTTCCTCTTTTGAGTAGGAGCAAACTAATGACACTTATCAAAAGTGTAAGCAATATTTAGGCTAGCTAATGGTAGAGTAAGCCCAACCATCCATAAATAAGGAAAATAATTAGGCAATGAAAGAATGATAACAAAAATAATGAGTGCACCCGGGGAGTTAATGCAAGTGTTTTTTAACATCTCCATCAAATCACATGGCAAAAATTAAGCAATTTAAGCTAACGAGGTTTTTTCTTAAGTTTGCTCTGAACAGAAAAAAGAGGGATTAAGTTATTAGTGCTATTTGGCTAAATTTTGTCATAGAAAAAAAAGAAGCTTTAGGTAGCTATTTTCTTAAAACTTGTACTTATATACTTAAAGAACTTGAATTTGCTTTAAAAGGGACAGTAATCAGGTCTAAGTTTAGGTTTCAATTTCATCAGGAAGAAGGGTTGCACAATCTACAAAATTTTGAACCTTGAGTTCAAATAGCCCAAACTTAGACCTAAACCAACTTATTACCATGAACCAACCAACAATGATATATATTTGATTCATGTTAGTTCTATATCAAGTGTATACCTGCATATAGGGTAAGTAGACCCATAGCCAAACAAAGGCTAATAATCGAATAGCCTTCTAGTACAAGGCATACCCAATTATAGGTTTCTTCACTTTTGGTAATCGTGCAATGAAAGTCTACTATAAAATGGCCAATAATTGACTCTTGTGTTTGGAGATTTTGAAGGACTTGAGTACTCACAGGTAATATGTTGTTGGGGAATGAGAAAATGGGGAAAAATCATCAAAGATAGCTCTCATCAGTACGCACAGAATTGTGTTTTGTAATGAGTGTATTTGGTTACTCAAGGAGCAAGCAAATAATTGGTAATAGGATGATATGCTCATTTTGACTAGGGGTAAACTTATTTGGACATTTTGTCGGCATTTTCTTCATCGTTGTCTATAAGCAAATATATGCAATGGATTGATGAAAGTAGAATGAAATCAAGGTCATTTTCTCCAACTAATATCACAAATTGAGATAATGAATCTGTACAGAGTTGATATATTAAAGTTATCGGTAAAGTCTGGCGTTGAGGCGGCGAGAACAGCCAATTTCGGCACAATATGCCACCAAATGCCTAACTGGGAATGAAATTTTACAAGACTAGGACCCAAACTAGTTTTTCCACCAATATTGGTGGTAAATTGAGTTTCATCTCCTTTTTCCCTTTTCCCGGGCGCCTTCACCGCTGTTACATATAGTTTCGCTGCTCCTACCTGTACAACTGCTATACTTAGTCTCAAACCTTGTGCACTAAATGCTGAGTTTCAGCATTTCACACTGAGATTTAATAAAATTTCATTACTTTGCGGATACCCCTGAGGGGTTGAAAGCAGAGGGTGACTTTACAGATAACTTTATTTAATAAGTTTTATAGCCGCATGACTGAATACAGTATGCTAGCTTTTTAAAATATGCCTGTAATTTGCTACTCATGAGTCATGCATGTACTTAAACATGCACCAAATGGCAATGAAATAAGGTGTTGCTCTAGGTGAAACGTGCAAGAGAAGACTTTTCACAGAAGACTAGTACAATATTCAAAAAGATGGATGGTTGCTGGTTCTTATTACACTGATAATGGAACCAAACAGATTATCCCATTTGGAGGATGGAATGGAAGGATAGTCTAAACATGCACAGATACAATCCGTGTTCAAATCCTCCAACAAACTACTTACAAACAGATAGAATCTAACTTTAAATACTGGACAATTGGAATAGTTAATTGAGGACATGTTTGGAGAATATTGCATGAATTGTGTTTTCAGCATTTAAAATTTTTTTTTCAAAAAAAGTGCCAGTTTTCTTTCTAATGACACGTTTTACACTGGAAAAAAAAAACACTTTTTTTCCCCATATAACAAAATTAAAAAAGTGAAATTCACCATTAAAAAAATCATAGTGTAAAGTGTATGGCTTTGATCTTTGCATTTCTCCAACCAGCCAAAAAGGCTTAAGAAAAAGGTCACAAATTTTACCCCTCCAAACCCTAGCCCTATTTGTACCCCTCTTAGACATTTGTTGAAGCTATGTCAGGTAGGAGTGTGGGTATTTAAATTAAAGTGCTTTGATGTTTGTACTATATAGTATACAGAAGAGCAGCACACAAGAGAATCATAATAGAAAAGTAAAACCATGTACTGACATTAAGAAAACTCATAAATATATCATAAGTAGTATTTAAAATTAACCTTTACACCTACTGAAAGTTCTGTGCTTGCCACACACTCCATTAGTGCCCCTCCCCCTACTTTTCCCACTTTCTTTCTCACCTAAACATTCAAACATACTTAGCTTAATCATAATGTTAAGTAGATTGATTTAAAAAAATTTCTATTTCTTTTATTCCTTGTGTTCCTGTCTCATGGCTAACCAGAGTGGTTAACTATGTACTAACCATTCACATGTATTTATCTACCTATTACCCATCAAGTGTCTTACCTACTTACTTGCATAATTTATCACTTCCGTAGCTAGTTACCTAGGTAGTGTGTGGTGGAGGTAGCAAGCTTAACAAGATAGGTCATCGTGGTGGAAGCTTGGGTAACTTAATTGTCGATGAACTACAATTGGTGATAACAAGTTTTCAATGGTTGGCACATTGGTGGGTGTTGGGTTTTGGATTAGGAGTTTTAGGAAAAATGTTGTTTCAATGTAAGTTTCATGAATAACTATATAATATATTATAAGGAAAAAAGTGGTGATTCTTCTCAAGTTTCAGCAATGATGAACGATGAATCTTGTGACTATATATTAAATTGTGGTTCATATGTGTATCATTGTGAATCCAAACTACATTAGTCAGTAGTTTTTTCTTTTTGGTTTTGTCATTTAACACGACTATTGCAACTATTGTTGGGCAAACATTGGTTTTCAAGCATACTCAATGGACATGTCATTAGAATAAAAAAACATATGTGAAGCTTTACGCTTCTTACATTTTTAGCAAATTTAAGCCCTTTAAGCATAAACATAAATTCATTTTATTTTTACAAAGGTCATGCACAATGAGTATGGAAAAGTGTGATGCCTATAAACTTGAGCATTTGCATTGATGAACATATTCATAATTTTCATCTTTTTGCAAATCAATGTCATTTTTTCTTTCACAATGCAAATGAAATCACCAATTTTTTTTTGAAATTTTGGGCCTTTTTTTTTGGAAGAACATGTTGCCATAATTTTGTCAAAAATGAGAATTTTTATTTTTTTTGGTTATTGTTGACAACCTTCTATTTTATATAGTCCTCAACAAATGTGTTGTCATTAAAACCAAATTTGTTTTGGGATGATCTTCACATTGGCTACATCACTAAGTTGGGGGAAAAAAAACATTGATCACCTCACAATTGAATATGATTTCTTTTTAATAAATATGTTAATCATTAATTTCAACATAGGTTAATGTGAGGGCATTAATGTTGGAGATGTTAGATGAGTTGTTAATACCTTACACAAGTATACCAAACAATGTGCATCCCATCAATGTTTTAAATGGAATTCATAAAAGGGAAGCCCACCCAAGCAAAATATAAAAAATCATCCAATACATAGTAATCAAAATGTCACATACCCAAGTTCATGCTTTAATAAATGCCCACCCAACACCAATTACAACCTTGACATTTCACTAACAAACAAGGTTAAACTATGAGAGTGAGAATGAGATGGAAAATTGTTTTAAAACTTAAGCACACTCTCATGAATGTGGGATCTAATGAATCCCAACACTCCCAAATGATTTTCCCACTCTGGGAGTTAGAATCTTGTGATGTTATGAATTTACGAAATAAAATTATAAAAAATTCATTTTGAGATTTTTTGCCACTTTGATGCAAGCCTTCATTGTCAATCACATGATATATTGTAAAGAGGAGAATGATAAGCTATTTTCAAGTCTGAGCCATGATGTATTTTGTGGATTGGGTTCCTCATGGTTTTTTCATACAACATTTTGGTCCAATTTGCATTAACATTTTTTTGGTTGATTTGTGTAAATTGGTTTCATTTTAGACTTTTTTTATGAATTTGTCCTAATCCCATCTTAAAATTCTCGTGCCTTCTTTCTTTGTGAAAGCTAGGGAACACACCTTGAGTATGCATTGCATTGCAAAATTGAAAATTAATTGATTGGTTACCCTAATACCATTTGATAAAATTAAAG
>Ga0209611_10005966_pt1 | contig 20185 bp, 12 predicted proteins | sample S1TSphgellanicum_3_FD_187693 | JGI IMG/M metagenome (GOLD analysis project Ga0209611, IMG submission 187693) | Host-associated microbial communities from peat moss isolated from Minnesota, USA - S1T2_Fc - Sphagnum magellanicum MG (SPAdes) (version 2) | ecosystem: Host-associated > Plants > Peat...
CCAAGATGCAAGGTTGAAGTTGGTTATTGCCTTGTTGTAGGCCCCTTATTTTGAAAATGCCCCCACCCTAAGGTTTTATCCTACACCTAACTTATCCCTAAGTCCATCTTTCCTCCACCCCATTTAACATTGTCAAGAGGGTGATACACAATGTGAGTAATAATTCATTTTGAAACTCTCATATGAAATATTTACAATCACCTCACACTTTCAATAGCCAAAAATAAATAAATGAAATGTACCATATCATTCATTTAATCAAATGTGTTTCACAAAAATAGTGAAATACATCACCCTAAAAAACAACATGCAATGCATTTTACACGATCAAACAAATATATACATATTATAACAAATCAACAAAACCATGGTGCTAGATAATTGGGGAACTTAGAAACCTTATATTGACAAAACACAACTAGGATTTATTTGATTTGGGGTGAAGGGGTAGAGGGGCGTCAAAAGTCAAAACATCACTTTTAAAAAACCATAAGAAAACCCCATCAATGGAACAAATACTATAGTATCTTGGCAATTTTGACACTAATTAAATTATTTATAAAATTTGACATTTTTAGAAATATTTCTTTTCAAAAAAAAAATTCCCAATCATAGATCAATTTATTTGAATTTCTTAATTATGTTTCACATTATCATGATTTAAACATCAAGACAAACCATTTTGATACGTTTTCCCTCGGGATTTTTGAATCCCTAATGTATAAGGAGTTGTTGTATAAGGACATCTTTTCATTACAACATTTTCACCTCAAAACTATAAATTACACCTTTACAAAAAAAATTAACTTAGACTTACTTAATGTTCAATGTCCCCATCCATAGACATCAAAAAATCACTTTAAATAATAAAATAACCATTTAAATCTTTACATTTGGACCAATCATTATGATAAACCAAAATCATAACATTTTTTAAAAAAAATGTGTTCCTCATGGGATCAACATTTTGACCATATTTAGTGCACAATAATAAAAAAATTCATCATCATGTTGTAAAATTTAATATAAAAGGCTTGATATTTACTATTGTGGAGCTGGAGAAACTTTTAGGTTGTTGTGATTACATATTTTGCTTTCAAGAACAATTGTCAATTATGATTTCTCAATTAGTTGTGCTCACATCTCACATGTATATTCTATTAGGAAAGCATTGACCAAATGCAAGAGTCGTGAATCAAACTATGAATCATTAAACCATCATAATATCTGCCATTTTTTCATTAAAAAAAGTGTTCTTTTAAAGTTTTGTAAAAAATCCCTATTCAGGAAATTGAGTTTCATCCTGTCTTTCCTTTTTCCTGAGCGCCTCCACTGCTGCTAGAGATATTCTCACTGCTCCTACCTATACAGCTACTATAATTACTCTCGAACCTTGTGCATTAAATGCCAAGTTTCAGCATTTCATACCAGGTTTAATAAAATTTCATTACTTTGCAGACACCACTAGAAAAGGGAGTTTGGGGTTGAAAGGAGGCCCAAAGACACGTTTAAGACTGAGTGACTTTCAGGATATCTCTATTGTCCCTTAATTGTGACTAGTGTGGCCTGTGCCGTTGGCCCAAGTGTTACCGCGTCCTCAACTGATTGTTCCTTCCAAAACCTGGGTTTCTGGAATTTATTTGAATTTTCAGCGGAAAAAATCACTTAAAAATCAATATCTCCCACAATCTGAATCCAAAACTTACCAAATAAATTTCATTAAATCCTGCTCATCAAGATCTTTCCAACAACATCAAAGGCATATTCCAGTTCCTCCGAATTTTTCAGCAATGATTTAATTTAATTTTCAGTGAAGAAATCATTCAATATTCAAGAGCTTTTGCACCGCAAGTCCAAACGCCATGGAACCAAAGCCCATGCAGCCCTCCTCGTCCAGAGCTTTCCAAAGACACCAAGAACACGATCTGAAGCATACCGGTTCGGTGGATCTCACAACTACAAAACAAAACAAAACAAACTACCTTCACCTTTCTTCACAGATAGATCTTGGCAGCCATGGAAAGAGCCCCAACTCCCTCAACTTCAGTAATGGCATATTCTTTCTAGGGCAGAGACATCACGTGACTAGCCGCTTGTTCGATCTTGGCAGAGCCATTAGGTGGTGAGCTACCCGTTTCTTTAACTGGAGAAAGTTGGATGGGTATTATTTTCATCCATTCATCCAAATGCTTCCAGAATGGTGTTTCTGAGCGTGTGCTTGTCTGGGAGAAGGAGGGAGCGAGGGAATGAGATTCTTATCTGCTTTGTATTCTGCGTTGTCTCTTGTGTCGCAGAAGTCTTGTTCGTTTGCGATCCAGATGTGGTAGCGACTGCATCATCACAACTTCGTGGCCTCGCGTTCCTATCTTCTGCGGAAAATTTGCAGCCTCGGAAACCAAGTATGAAGAATTCTGCATCCTTTTTTTCTTCTTTTTTCTCTTTGCATCTTACTTTGGTTTTAGTTGTTTTAGTTGTTTTTTTTTTTTTGGAGTTTCTTGGTTGATTTGGTGTGCGATTTTGATCGCTGAAAGAAAATAAGGAGAGGAGGAACAGGATGTGGAAAGTGAGAAGATGTTTATGTTGTGTTGTGAGAGAAGAAGAGAGCGGTGGTTTTGGGGATTGAGGGGGATATTGACGTTTTTTTTTGGTTTTTTTCACTCAGTTTGATAATTGCTCGTTGTCTGTGGTTTGGATTTGAGATCTGCGGGGGTGAAGAAGGAAGGCAACAGTGTAAGGATTTGTAGCGGATATGGCGTCTGCTGCGGTTGCGGCATCGGTGGCCACAGCGTCGTCACAAAGGTTTTGTAACAACTTACAAATAAGCTCATGGAAAACAACGGATGTAACGAAGTCGCAGCAGCACTCCAATAGTTTCGGAAGGTTAGGATTTTGTCATAGCTCCGTCTGCTGTAACCACCTTGAACTGCAAGTGTTTGGAGATGGAAAGGTCGCCAAGAAGCTCGGAAAAGGAGCATCAGCGCAAGGAGGAGGAGGCGCACGGTGCGAGGCTATGCCGGTAGAGGATTCAAGGGCGGCGGCAGTATTGGAGCGAGCTCCCTCAACAAAGAGCGGCTCAAGCAGCAGCGATGACACAATCCACGAGTTTCTGAAGAGGGATTATAAGTACGGGTTTGTAAGCGACATCGAATCTGTCACTATTCCTAAGGGTTTGTCGGAGGAGACGGTGCGACTCATCTCAGCACGGAAGAAGGAGCCCGAATGGATGCTCCAGTTTCGTTTGAATGCGTACAAGCAATGGCTGAAAATGAAAGAGCCAAAATGGTCTGACGTCAGGCATCCGCCCATTGATTTCCAAGATATGTGTTACTACTCGGAACCGAAGCAGAAGGAGACAAAACAGAGCCTGGATGAAGTAGATCCGGATCTCCTTGAGACTTTTCAGAAGCTTGGCATTCCTCTCACTGAACAGAAACGTCTTGCAAATGTGGCTGTGGATGCTGTTTTCGATAGTGTGTCCATTGCCACAACACACAGGAAGACTCTGCTTGAAGCTGGAGTGATATTTTGCTCAATTTCTGAAGCTGTAAGAGAGTATCCAGAGTTGGTGAAGAAGTACTTGGGGCGAGTTGTTCCAGTCGCAGATAACTACTATGCAGCATTGAATTCTGCAGTATTCAGTGATGGATCATTTTGCTATGTTCCAAAAGATACAGTCTCCCCCATGGAAATCTCTACCTACTTCAGAATAAATGCCATGGAGACGGGCCAGTTTGAGAGAACCCTAATTGTGGCAGACGAGCGAAGCTTTGTGAGTTACTTGGAGGGCTGTACGGCACCATCATATGATAAGAACCAGCTTCATGCTGCTGTTGTGGAGCTTTATTGTGCAGAAGGTGCAGAAATCAAGTACTCTACAGTGCAAAACTGGTATGCAGGGGATGCTGAGGGCAAAGGAGGCATCTACAACTTTGTGACAAAGAGAGGCTTGTGTGATGGTGAGAGGTCTAAAATCTCTTGGACACAAGTGGAGACAGGATCAGCTATCACATGGAAGTATCCAAGCGTGGTGCTGAAGGGGAACAACTCCATTGGTGAGTTCTACTCTGTGGCTTTGACCAATAACAAGCAGCAAGCTGATACTGGTACCAAGATGATTCATGTTGGCAAAAACACGCGAAGCCGCATTGTCTCCAAGGGGATCTCTGCAGGAAATTCTGTGAACTGTTACCGAGGTCTTGTTCAGGTGTGTTTTTCCATTGCACATGTGCTACAACATTTTGACCTCAACTGTTTTTCAGGACATGAAGTATGATAAACCAAATGCAGACAGTGTGACATGGAAGTTCATGTAGAATCTTTGTATATGATGCTCAACCTGGAAGAGATGCCAGATCAGGGGTTGTAAACACTAAACAGCAGAATATGTGTGCAATAGGTCTCTTTTCTGAGTCACATGGCTTGTTGGGTGTATGCAGATGCAACCATCAGCCCACAATGCAAGAAATTTCTCACAATGTGATTCAATGCTTATTGGCGATGAAGCGGGTGCAAACACTTATCCATATATACAGGTATGCCTTCTCTTTATTGCCTATTATGATTGTCAGTTTCATTGTTTTCCCCTCATTCTCTGTGCTTGCCACATTTATGCCCATACTATCTTAGTTCAGACCTGCATTGTGTTTCTTCTTCTGAAAGTGTCACACTTGATGGAAGGCTTGACAGAAGTAGGGGCTCTCAACTGTGGATTTTACCTACTAGACTAGAGTTTACTGAGTTGTTTTGCGCACCAAGATGAGATAGTCTTTTGATATTCACACCTTGTGTCTAACTAAATCAGGTGAAGGATCCAACAGCACGAGTGGAGCATGAAGCCAGTACATCAAAGATAGGGGAGGATCAGCTTTTCTACTTTCAGCAAAGGGGCATTGATGCAGAGAAAGCAGTGGCAGCCATTATAGGTGGGTTCTGCAGGGATGTGTTCAAGGAGCTTCCTCTTGAATTTGCTGCTGAGGTCAACCAGCTGATGAGCTTGAAGCTGGAGGGAAGTGTTGGATAGGAGCTGATTGCAACATCCCGAGATGTATACAGATTTGAGTATTGGATGTAGAAGAGACAGCCCAATTTGGGAAACTTAGACAATTGGGTTAGCTGTTCAATTTTAGCTGTGTTTTCTTTGTTGAAAGCTGAAGATCACAGTGAGGGATGTCAGAGAATGTGCAAACACATTCATGGTAATTTTGATATCTGTGAAAACTGAGACCTGCTCACTGATGAGCTGGTTGCTGGTGATGCTTTTTGTCCAGTTTATTGTATTTTGGAGATAAAACCTTAACACTGTATTCTAGTTGGTGAAATGTAAAAGAAGTCTATCTTGCCTGCAAGAATGTTGGAGACCTTTTGGTTTAAATCTTCACAGAATTAGAGCCCTGTGGCAACTGCAAATACAGCAAGGATATGACACAGCCTAGTGCTGGCTGTTGAGTTGGCCACAATTTGTAGCTTATTAATGTTTTGGATCTTTTTGTTAAAGCTTCAATGTATAATTCCAAGTCCTCTGAATCTCTGTTTCTGTCTTCTATTTTGAGCCTCCTTTCTCTCATGGAGTGTCTTCTTTCAATCCTTCAAAGAATTTTGGGGGTTCTTCCCTAGCAGCTTGCAAGTGTTTTGAGATCTTTAGGTCAAAGTTCTTATAGACCCGTTTTAGATCCTGAAGATCATGACTAGTTTAATTAGCTTGGCTGGACTGGTGGTTTCATTTAAATGCCTATCAAGTGTTGGTCAAGACACTGCAAATCAACGAGATGGTTTTACTAAGTTTATATATTACTAGGTCACAAAGTGTCATCGAAAATGGTTGAGCCAAACTCCCTGTCATTGTGTCGCTTAAAAAATTTCATTAAGTAGCAATTGTACATGTGATTCAACATGAATGGATGTTCCATGTCATCTTTCTAGAGTGTGTTAGTTTTGTGGGTTATCTTGCATGGCTTCAACCTTGAGGTGAAATATTGTCTCAGGGTCGACACTTAACCAATTATGGTTGGGTACAGCTCCCCTTGTTTACTTGTCAACAATAAATCATGGTTCAAATTTACATCCATAATCAAATTTCCAGTTAGACATGTTTATAGAGGCAATTCGATAAATGTTATTAGACCTTTATGATGGGAGTATTCCTGTTCTTTATTTTAGCTTAAGTGATTGTTAATATAGTCTTTGAAAACTTATGGTCACATTCATTGTCAAAAAGGTACTTTGTATTTAAATAAATATTCTTTATTTTATCTCTAAATGTTGATGTTATTTCAATCGCTCTTGAAGGTTGGCAATTAAGCAATTGCATTGTCACAACCATAGCCTTGGGTTTGTGATCAAAAGTTAAAAGGGATGTGAAGCTATGTTAAAAACTAATGGAAAGTTTGATTTCAACCAAGATGCATGAGAAGATCAAGGTTCAAAATGACCTCAAATGGATTTTTTTCCTGGTGGGGATACTATTTTGGCCCTAACCTTGAGCTCACAAAAGAAATCCTTGGATGAAAAAAAAACAAAAAAAACTTGGTTAAACCTAGCACATGGTAAAGGCCAAGCAAAGTAGAACACTCACCCAAACAAAGGGTAAAGTGTGTTAGAATCAAAAGGAGGTACTCTTCATTTGAAATGTTTATGGAAATTTCAAAGATCTTTTGTGAAAGACTATAAGGAGCTAGGAAGGTATCTTGACATATTTAATGATCTTTGAATTAAACAACATCTTCACTTTCAAAACATATTCAAATGTCAAAAGGATTTTGGATGATTATCAAAATTAATCATGTTATGCAATTAGAGTTTTGTCCCTTCTAGAGTGTAAAACATTTTCCAAAATGGCGAACTTATTGTAATGTGTTCACATGAAGAATACATTATCTCTAAAGAAATACATGTTGTGTTCATTATTTTGGCTTTGTTCATGAATGTGGAATGCAAGAGAGTGCTTTTCATTTATATAACTGATTTTTGAAAGACATGTTTTCCAACCTTCAATATTGAACTTAAAATTATTTGATGCTAGCTAGAGTTCATAAAATAATCTAAATTGGAAATAAACATCCATCCCCACCTACACCCCCATAAGTATCCATCACAAGGTTTCAAAATTCTTGTTCAATAGCAAATATACAAATGTATGTATATATGTTATGTGGTAGAAGATTTTTCCATGTCAAAGTATATTCCAATGATGTGGCAAGGAATATTTTATTAAAAAAATTTCTAGGCTCACGTGTTCATGCTCACAAGCTAGCATTGTTGCCATATCCAACAAATTGGCCTTGTAGTTCCTAGCCATTATCTACATCACTCATAATTGCACGTTGTGTATCCATGCAATGTATTATTCCCACCACTCAACAATAAGACTTTTTAATGTTTCAAATGTTGATTTCACTTGTTACCTCTAATCTTGGCATAAAAAAACATTCGTACAACTTGCAAACAATAAAAACCACTCCTCATATAACATTGTTTTGACTAGAAACCATGGTGAAAGTTGAAACCTAATCCCATCCATTCAAGGATGTTTTCCTTGTTCCTTCCTTTAGTAAGGTGACCTACAAGTTGTCCTAAGCCCCATGCAAACATGAACATCTTTAAAATTAATACAATCCACAATGTTGGTTGTAAGTGTTTTGTCTTTTGCATATTACAAGTTGTTGATGGTATAGATTATGTTTCTTCGTTGTTGTGTGTCAATGGGAATGGTGGCAAATTTTTTTGTAGAACTGAAATAACAATGAAAATGTGGTACATAGGATGCCATCCCCAAATAATTTGCTCCATGTGAGGGGAACAAAGGCTTCAAAACCTACCCTTTTTTTGTTGATATATTCTTGAATTTTTTGAACCTTTTTATCCTTCCAAGTTGCTTCTAAGCCCATGATTGCTTTCATAAGAAGTCGATGCTCAACATATTCAATCGATGCAACAAATTTTTCATCCATAGCAGCCCAGTTGCAAACCCACTTGACACACATAATGGTAGAATTTTTAACATTGTTGTTACATTGATTTAATTTTGAACCTAACATACAACAAAGGAAATTAAAGTTATTCATCATTGCATTTGAAATTTGGTACACAAGAAAACTTGAAAGATGTAAATGATATTGTCTTACTAGTTCTACAAAGGATTAGTTCCCATATGAAAACATAAACGTCCTCAACCTAATCATCCCACTTCCCATCTTCAAACTTCTTAAATATTATGTCATTCTAGATTTGAATCCATCAATAGTATCATTTTCCCAATTGTAAGGATGTAACATGTATGGCAACAACACAAAAGACTAGAGGGATGCATTTCAAAAGGAAGATGAGGAAGGGGATGCTCATTATCTCTTATTTTGCTTCCATACATGTAGAGACCAATGCATCTTTGTGTTCACCATCATGTGCCTTTAACTCTAGGCATGGAAATTGTTGGGAATTCAACTTTGAAGGATGACTATTAGAAATTGGGACTAATTTCAAGGATGATGTGTCCTCCAACTCATGTGAAAAATATTTTAGGTCAAAATGTGTAAACAATTCTACACCAAATGCCATGTTACAATCTATTGTTGTAACTTGTAGTTGCTTCAATGTTAATGATGATGTTGCATCCATTCCCCATTCTTCCAAGGGGGTTGATGCACTAGGTACCCCATACTTTCCAACATGTTCTTTAGAAAGGGTTTTAGTAATAGCTAACCCATCCATTATTTGTTCTTTGGAAATGGATGTAGTAGAAATGAAAGTAGATGTATCAAGGCCACCTAGTAACATCTTGGGTTTTGAAAGTGAAAATGTTGGGGGAAAAAGGGGAAAAATGCCTTCTACAACTCTAATGTGACAAATAATCATTTAGAAGAAAATATTCAAAGTAGTAATACAATTTTATTACCAATTTCTTTATAAAACCTTTCAAAACTGATAAAGAAAATGACAACACTTTAACACACAAACAATAATTTTTTTGAAGGAAATAAAATTTCAAAAACATAAAACAAAAAACTATAACATGAAATATGACTTCAAGAGTACAAAAAGTTCAATTTCTTCACATCCAAATACAATTTGGTGAAATCTATCAAACTTTACACATAAATAAACTCTACATCTAAATAAAGGTAAAGTTTTAAGTCCAAAATGGTGATCCCACCAAAAATAAATAAAATCCCACAATTTTTAAAAAATTAATAAAAGAAAATCCTATCCACCATTTAAAAACCATTTATGTACAAATTTGGATCAAACTCTACAATTTTGATATTAAGAATGGATTATTGTTTTTGGTATTTAGATTTTGGTAATTGTGGGTTTTTCATTCAATGTTTTGAATAGGTTTGTAGTGAAAATGCACTTGTGGTATTTTGCATTGTACCTTGTAAGTGAGTGTAATTCATGGAACATTTTAAGTTGACACACCCATCTAATGATTGTATTGTTTGGTAAATTTTTTACCTTGTTCCTTGTCAATTTCTACTTGGGTTTTAATTGACAAATGAAAAACTGAATTTTCATTAGCTAACAACTAATTCAATTTTGGTTTCTTACACAAATTTGAAATTAGAGTACACATGCAATTACACATGTAATTGTAAATCTAGATAGAAAGGTACATTGCCATAGCCTTTATGTCAATGTTCTAAAAGTCTTTGCTTATGAGGCCACTTTCCACCACAATAGATGCATAAAATGTCTTGTCATCCTTTTGTTATTTTATCATTTTTAGTAGGTGTTACTTAACATACGAGATGTTTGTTTGTTAGTTTCACGGGCATTTTCATGTACATATAATAACCTCAATAAAAAATGAATGAACAAAAATTTAGCCAACAACAAATGTGTTATGATCTCAAACAAATGGATAACTAGCTATAATTTCAAAAGCCTAGAGCTATTACCTTTATTGCTATAGATTTCACTTTGAGCTCATTGTAAAGCTATAAAATTATAAATTACTCCACACATTTCCCATATGTCATATTCATGTAATAATGAACTAAACCCTTATCAATTAGGTTTTTTTCACCTTTTGTAGGCAACATTGTGTTCCCAAGTTCATCAACAATGTTTTTTTCAGCCATTGGAAAACGTTACACACTAATGACACCCATGTTAATTAATTCATATAATGAATCCCCCTTAGAAATTTACAACTTTGTCCATCATGCCATGCAATCTAATTGTTGTCATTTATTTTCAAGAATTAAAAACAATCACACAATTAATTCAATTCCCACATTGGAAATGCATATGTGATCATAAACCTTAAACCATATTTAAAAATTTACTCCCCATTCCACATTGCATCAACAAAGTGTGATTTTGTAGCAAATATCCAAACATTATGCAAATAGTTCAATTTATAACACATATTGAGTGAAGTTATTGTTCACTATTGTTCCTAAACCCTAACATTTTGCAACATGTGAGCTTATGTTTGAAGAACTAAACGAACATAAACTTATCATATGTGTTAAAGTAAAAGAAAAAATTATGTCTTAAAATAGTATAATGGCTTTAAAACCCTTCCACAATTGCAAATTATTTCTTCCCATGTTGTAAACTAAAGTAAGGCAACATGATCTAAATTAAACACACATTCACTTTTCTTATCAATTGTTCAAATGAAATTGAGCTTTTTCAATAACATTTGGCAATTAAACAAGGTTTCTTCATTGAAAATTTTCATGTCATCCAGGAACACCTTAACAACACATTGTCCAATATAAGAACATGTTTCCACAAATATTTCATAGCCATCATCCATGTCGAACAAAAAATAAAAAAACATATTTCAGGACAAGTCTTGAACATCTTCCAAGTCTTACAAAAGTTCCATTGCTTTTGTCAAAAGTATTGCAATAATTCGACAAGCATTTTGAAGAAAATTATACTTTTAGAAAATTGTGTTGCCTTGTGGCAATTTTTGGCAAAAAGAAAATATTTCTTTTTGTTGTAGATACAATTTTTTTTTTGCAGGTCTATCGAATTTTGAGAAAATTTTGACATCCATGAATTAAAGTTTGGAAAACTTTGGCTAAAAGTACCAAATTGCCTTGGACCCTAAACCCTGCCCATTGCAAAAAAAAGATACCTATTAACTTGGGAGGCAAATTTGCACCCTTGGGACCAATGTTGTTGCAATACTTTTTATTTTTAAAGATGAAATCCACATTGTAGGATCAAAGGAAACCCTAAGCCAAACCCTATATATCTTTTCCTTCTTCTTCATTTCATCTCTCTTCATTTTCTTTTCTTCTTGTTGAACTTTTGCACTTGTTGAACATCTTTGTTAAGTAGTTGCCCAAAAACTGCGTCTCCATGAAATCATTTACTCATGATTCATAGTTCCATACAAATTTCTCTCATGTTTTTTCAATTGCTTTCATAATCAAAACAATCATCATCATTATCATCACACTATAATGTTAATGAAATGCAAGTTGCTGCAATGCCACAACTACAACAATAACATGTTGAATTGTCATGAAAAAAACAAGAGTTACAAATATCTTGTGTCTATGTTCATCCATGGTGGTTGATTTTGAGGGTTTAGCTTGAAAAAAGAAGCAAAGATGAGAAGAAAAATGATACCATGATAAAAAGAATGATACCATATGAAGGGTTGAAGCTTTTGTCCTTACTTTTCGGCCTTAATGGATTTTCACATGAACTCATTGACTCCCAAACAAATAATATTTTATTAATAACTTGGGGCTAAACAATGAACCAAAAAGTGTTTAAATTTCTTATTATTTGCCCCAAGATTTTTCAGCCCCAACTTTTAGTATCAATCAAGCCTTATGCACAAGAGCCAATTTCACAAACTTTTAGGATGATGATTTTTGTAGGGGAAGGGTCCAAAAAACAAAATAGTTGTTCATCAGTGTTGGGTGGTTATCACCCCCTTCTTTGGTTTTCAGTCTATTCCTTAGTCTAATTATCAATCACAAAATTGGTGGATATCAATTTGAATGGAAACTCACCAACTAATTTTCAATCTTGTGAGAATCGAAACAATGAAAATTAGATTCCCTTTCTATAAAAAGGCCATATGGGTTAAACTCAAGCATGGTTTTTAGGTTTTTTTAAATGTAGAAGTAGGTAAAGTTTAAGAAGAGTTCATTGGAAAGGTGTGGTGGTTAGCAATTGTTGGATTAAGGTTTTGTTCTTTGTTTCCCACTTATAAAAAACTTAGGGAATTGACCTTACCCTCTTGCATTTTTCATTTGTATTTTTGTTGTTATAATGCTTGTGAGGTGTGAAAGTGAATTGTGAACGTGTTTTGTGATTGTGAAATGCAAGGTTTTATTGTTTTTAATTTTGTAATTTTAATTTTGTTTTGTGCATTGTGCCTTTGCAATGTTGTGTCATTGTTGTTCCTTCGCCATTGTTATTGGACATTGCTACGCCTTTGTGTTATTGTTGATTTGTTGTTGTTCCTTCACATTGTTATTAGGCTCACATTACCCCTTTACACTATTGTACTATTGTTTTGTTGTTGTTATTTCAACTACATGTACCATGCCTATTTTCCTTTGTGTTTATTGTCATTGTTTTTTCACATTATTCTTGCTCCATGTGTTTAGCTAGTTTTCCACCATCTACTTGTGTAGGCAATTGTGAAATGCGGAGTCCAATTAACAAGTTGAGTCAAAACGCATTCAAAGGAGCCACAAGGGTTACTTTGCATTGAAACTGCATGTCATTTTTCCCTAAAACAAATCTTTCATGTGAATTTTTTTTGAATGTTTTTTTTGAAACTTATTACAAAATATGATTAGAATTGCTTCGATAAGTCAATTTTTTTCTTAATAATTTTTGAATAAATATGAATTTGTAAAAATGTACAGATTCCTTACAACATCTATGTTTCATTTTGAAAAATGATGATAATTTGAAATCATACCAAAAAATGTTTATTTTAAAAAGTTCAATTTAATGTAATACAAAATAAAACTTGTTAATACATCATGTACATTATACCCCATTTATACGTGGTAAAGCACTCTTGAAGTTTTGAAATTTTCAAATTTTAAATGTACATATTTTGAATTTTCAAAGTTTTAGAATTTCACATTTTTGAAATTCTGAAAAAAAAATTTAGTGTGTTTAATAGGTTATTATCATATCATTTTTTTTTACTATCAAATTATTTTTATTATATGAATCCTTTGAAAGTCCTTTGTAGAAGTGTCCTTTAACTACACCAAATCTTAAAATTGGATCAAATGAATTTTTAATTTGAGTTCCTTTACATTCACGTGTGTTAAAAAAGAATAATGTGCTATGATTACCATAGTTTCAAATGAAAATAAATAAATAAATAATCCTTATTTTTTATAATAGAATTTGACATCCGGCACCCTTTTTGATTCCTTTGAGTGTGTTTTGAGCCAACTTTAGTAACCTTTAACAATAAACTTTAAATAAGTTTCTTTTTTTTCTTTTTTTTTTCTTTTTTTTGTTGCCTTTTTCATTTTTGGAGTTTTTAATGTAGATGTTGTTCTTTTTTAAAAAAATCATTATTTCCTTTATTTCTTTTCTTTGCTTGGATCTTCTTTGAAGGTAGTTGTGGATTGTGGAACTTAATCACCAAGTTTTGCAAAAACATTTGGTAAGTTTTTTTGTTTTTTTCTTGGGGAAATATTTTAATGTAGATTTATTTTTTTAAATTTAAAACATTGCATTTTTTTTCTTTGATTTATTTATTTCTTTTGAATTTTGGTTTAAAAAAAAACTTAACATGGAAATTTGTTTTTTGGTTGCATGGACTTTGTTTCAATTTCAAAACCATATTCTTATTCTTTGCATTTTTGCATTTTGCAAGAGGAGAAAAAATGGATGATTTTGTTGATTGTAAATGTTGGCACCTTTTATTTTGTTGGTGGTTTGGTAAAGTATAAGGTTGTTTTATTTTTTCACCCATTTATCAGGTATAAATGTTACATGCAAATAATAATGAATGTGAAATATTATCAATAATGTTATAATGGAAAAAATAAATAAAGGTAAATAAATATGAAGATTTTGAAAGTTTACATTTAGAATGTGTAGAAGTATATATATATATACACACACACACAATAAAAACCCCAACACAATGCATTTATATTGTGACTTTTCCACTTATTTTTCCATACGTATATACATATGAAAGCAAAGGCAAAGGTTGGTAAAGGTGTAGGCCAAGAGTGAAGCCCGGGATTCACATTTCATGCTTTCGGGAATATAAGAAAGTGTGAGGGAATGAATCCTCACACTCCCAAGTGAGCTCCCACTTTGGGAGTTGGAGTCTCGATGGACTCCCGAATTTTTAAAAGGCGATTGCAAGGGTGAAAACTTGTTGGATTGAAGAGTTCCTTACATTATTGGAAAGATTTTGGAACGTAGATGTTTAAAGTGGGCTCACATGACCCATTTGAGCACTTAAAACATAAGTTATGACCAAAAGAAGGGTCGCGAGTCAAATTGTCAATTCGACTCCCGAACATTAAAAGTCAGGAATCGCCCTAATTTCCTTGTGTGCGGGTGTTGTGCCACATATCGTTGGAAAGATCTCAATGAGGGCTACAACTTTTCTTGAGATCTCACCTTAATCGGAGGTCTTCACACAAAGTTATGGGCTTCCAAAGTCATAAGAGTTCCAATTTCGGGAATTTCAAGATTCCAACTTGGGAGTCCCAGGACAAAATGACATTTGGGTGTTGGCCCTGTGGCCAGGCACAAAGAATACTATAAGGGGGAAGGTGGTGGCTTCCCCCAAGTTCGGGCCGTGGTGAGTTTTGTGAGTTTGTGTTTGCATGTGGTTTGTCCGTGCACCAAAAGTGCTTCAACTATGCACTAACCAACTTGTTATTTGGTTTGTGCAAGTCAGTGTGAGTAATTGAATTGTTTGTCACTCTTCTTAGTCCCCATCCCGAAGCTCCAACACACCCCTCTACCCCAAAAGTGCTACGAGCTAAGGAGTGTGCCCCAACTTTTTATCCTTCCACTATTTTCATTTTAGACTCACATTTGAATGTATCAAGGAGCTTGGGATTGTGTCGATAATCCAAATTTTAAAAATTAATGCAAAAACACATGTGACAAAAGGTTTAATTTTATACAACATAACAAATGGCATAACAACATTGAAAAAATATGTGTTTTCATATCATTCTTACATTGCAAAAATGTTTGAGGAAGAAGCAAACAATGTTCTAAAAAGAAATTTGGAAAAACGACTTGCCAAAAAAAGACCTAATTTAATTACCAATGTCATTTCTAATTTTTTTGTCACAAAATATCCTTTCAGGAAAAAGGATGTGGAGTAGAAACAACTTGTGGAAGACTTGGGGTTTGTTGATTGTTAAAAATCATTTGCTTGTGTAATTAGTTGAAAGTCTTGGGTTTTCACTTATGCGCTAGATTTGTGTTACCTTCCAAAAAAAAAATTTCATAATAAATTCTACATGGTATGGTGGAAAATACTGAAAAATTGCATGTCATACTATCTTTAGTAAAATGTCATTTTACAATTCTTACTTTTGATTTTTGAATATTAAAAGATGTTCATGACATCTTTGCATTTGTGCTTAATTTTTTAGGGGTCGATTCTCAATCAAAACATATTGCAATCGGACTTTTTGGAGCTATAAATAATTTTGGGCAGTCCTTGGTGAAAATTTTGATTGAATTATTCAACAAATATGAGTTGAGGAAAAAGATAACTGCTTATGTGAAAGATGAAGGCTTTAACCTCAATATTATGATTATATTTTCAAGTCAATTGTAAGTTGTGAAAATTTGGTTTAAAGAAATTTTTTCATGATACATGTTTTAGTTGCGCATTTTCTATGCATGTTAGTATGTTACAACTAATGAAAAAAATTATAAAGGTTTGAAAAAAAATTCTATCAAAACTATTCAATTTAATCTAGATAAATGTATAATTTGGTTTAAAAATTCAAGAAAATGCAGACAAAAATAGATCAAGGATTGTTTTGATTCAAACCTTCTTCAAAGAAAATTGAATAGTGGAATTTTTATTTTTTTTTGTTGCAATTGGAATTATTTCTTTTGAACTTTCATGTTTCTTGAAATTCTTGCTAGTGAAATAACTAATAATTATTTTTGGTTTTGCATAATTGTAAGAAAAATTATCCTTTTTTAGGAATCTTTATAGTTGAATAATGTAATTGACAACATGAATGCCACCTCCTTTAACTTGGCACATTTGCCAAATTGTTGTAAATAGCCTATCCCATGTTGTTTCTACTTGTGTCTTAAACCAATATAAAGGTCATTGGTTAATACATGATGCATTTCATTTTGCCATATCCATGAATTTGAATCTAAGAAGAAAACTTGAATTTTCATCTTTTTTAATGCCCTAATAAAAAAAGATTATAATTGTGGTTATTGAATTGATGAGTTTGACTTATAACATTAGGAAAGAGGTGTGCGATGTTTTGAATTTTTTTTTCTTTATGAAAAAATATGAAAAAAAAAACACATAATATATTAGCCTTGATGTTAAATCCGAGGTTTAAGAATCTTTGCGAGTGTCTTCATTCATCAATCCTAAACATGGAATATGCATTTTTTCTTAAAAGGCTATCATCATTTGCATCTACCAATTGAATATGAAAGTAACCTTACTGACAAACAAAAAAGATGATGACTATAGTCTAGATATTTATGAAATGGTAGCAAGGACACATGAACCAACAAAAGAACTTGTCAAAGGAAGGGGATGTTAAGGAGATCAAATGCCCTTTTTGGTGATGGGGAAAATAGGAGGCTGTGTTTCCCAAAATTATATTTATTGCTCGCCAAATTTTAGGCATTGTTGATTTTCAAATTGAGACTAATTAATTTTTTCTTTAGTTAATATACTTACAAATTTAAGATGATGTCGATTACAATAAAAAATATTTAGAGAAATCAATTTTTATAAATAAAAATTGACCTAATGACCTTCTAATTGGTTGGGAATCCTCTTCTAGCTTGGTGGGTTTAGAATTTGGTGACCTTCATTAGGATAGATTTAGTTTTGGAAGAAGAATTAAAACAATTTGAAGGGGCTTTTGAAAGAGATAAAAATTTGGATACATAAAATTATAGATTTAAAAAAATCCTAATTTTTAGTGGATAAAAATAATTTATTTTTTTCAAGTTTGATCAGGATTGTGAGAATTGGCCAAGAAAATAGATTATTATCAAACTTGTGAGAATCAACAACCTTGAGAATTAGCTTATATATATCTAAAAAATATATTGACACCTAAATCAATTCTCACCAAAACTTAATTTTAAAAAAAAAACAAGAATCAAGTTGGTTCTCACATAAAACCTTCTCATTGTGTTTTCAAATTGTTCCCCAAGTTCCCAATGACATTCCCAAGATGTTCCCACTTGCACCACATTTTTGTCCCATATGTTTTGCCTTTGCCGAAAGAACTTTCATGTATATAAATAATAAAGGTGGGCCAAAGAGAAGCACCTCTCTATGGTTCTATTATGGGGGGGAGTGCCCAATGTTTCAAAAAAATTGTGATGAACCAATCAAATTGTTTCCTTTTGAGGAAAAAAAAAACTTTGGGTGCATTCCCCAACCAATTAATTGAAATAACAATGTATATATGCAGGCAAGAAAATAGATGAAATAGAGTTCGGTCCCCCTAAAGAAGAAGCACATGATGAAAAAGAAGGACACGGTGCTATTTCCACCACTAAAGGTGCATTCACACCTAATGTTAAGTCAGTGTTACATGAAAATCTAGGTGGCATCTTAGGTGGCACCCAATGTTAAATGGGTGATTATTTAATATTAAGTGAATGTTAACTTAACAAAAAATCTTTCTGGTAAATAGGTTTAGGTTGTAAATGACTAGCTTGGTGTTAGGGGACATAATACTAGAGTCCTTAACAACAAGTGTGAATGCACCTTAAAATAGCTTTGTCCACACAAGCAACTCGTCTTTAGGGTAAAGTCCCATGGTGGTGACATCCAGGCCTGCATTTAAGGAATTGCCATCACCCATCATAGAGCACATGGGGGACGTTATCATGAACCTCAAGATAACATTTGTTGGACTTAGACCACAAGGAGTAGGAGGGGGGAGGGTGTTGACACATATAATTTAAGAGTGGGGGGATCTTACACCTATGAGTAGGGGTAAGAACCCTACTCTATTCTAGAAAAGATATTAGGGATATAAGGTGGCCTTCAAATACATTTAGGAAATTTCTTCTCATGCTCTTTATGTTTAAGGTAGCACACCCAAAGGGGACATTCATGAAATACCCAAAGTTCTTTTCTCACTTTTACCCTTCATATGAGGTAGATGATGAAAAAAGAGCCCAAGTATTGTGGAAAGAACAAAATGCCCAATGGAGCAAACAATTCATTTTTTGAAATTTGTCACCTCTTGTGAGGGAGAAATTCTACTTTGATAACATGCCCTCTAGATACACTAGCAATGTTTTTTGCCAATGCTTTATGATGACCCAAAAAGTCATCAAATGTTAAATGGGCCAACACATGTAATGTGCAATGTGTAGAGAGATTTCACTTTTGACCCAAAAAGTTTGAGCTTGGTCTACCACCCACCCTACCCCACCCCCTCGAGAGAATCAAATGGTGTTGGATGAAAGTTTTGTGTCACTTGGAACATGTGTTTTGTCACGAGTCACAAATAAAGGAACGTGTTCCTTTATTGTGTTGTCATGTAGTACTTATAAAGTAAGTAGAAAGAAAGCTTTAGCTCAGGACTTGCAGTACTCAAGTTGCTATGGAGCCCACATTTTCTTGTCCACAAAGAAGCATTTGGGATACATTCAAAACATGTGCTTTTCTCATAAGGCTTCTCCACAAATGGTGAAAGGAAGTCAAAATTGCACATGCCTTTACTTATGATAGCCTTAATTATTTATTGGATGAGCTGAGTATGGCGAGCCCACAACATTGCAATTTGCCCTTTGGTGAAAAACTGAAGGGTGCTATGCTTGCTAGCCTAGTAGAACAACCCTAAACCCAAACCAAAGGGGGAGAGGTACTTGCATCAACTCCTTGTTCACTTTCTTTTGAGGGTAAACTGTTGGAAAGGGGTAGTGTGCCCCCAAAGTAGTTTGTGGGAATTGGGGTGTTTTGAATTTAGAATGGGAATCATGGTGATTTGCATTGGTAGCAATCATAAAAGGGTGCCAAGTGTAGAGAATAACAATCAAGTTAATTTTTGAAGATTCCATTTCAATGCTTTCAAGGGTAGTTGATTGGAACACTACTGAAGAGAGCTAATTATGTGTGTAGAATGTGAGAACATGAAGGTCTTTTACTTTTGGCCTTGAACTGTCAGGACTTGTTTTGGTGAAAATTTTGAGATTTTGCAAATACTTTAAAAAGAGAGGATGATTGCGTTGATGAGGATGCTTGTTATGCTTGTTTTAGACCTCCTATTACTAATAGATCTCACGATTTGCATGCAGGTGACATTAGAGGGGCTCTGGGTGACATAGCTTCCTCCCACACGAGAGGGAGGAGCTCTCCCTTTTCTTTGGTTCCTGGGGGCATCCTGTCTTTTGGTTTTTTAAATTTTTTTGCTCCCCTTTAAGTAGTATGAATGTTTTGAGAGATGCTTGTGAGTATAGTTCAACTCTTAAATGCTGGAGTAAGTGTAAGACCCTTCCTTTCTAGGAGGGATATTCCTAGACATAAGATGCCCTCCAAATACAATGAGAAATTTCTCTGAGTTCTTTACTTGTAAGGTATTGGACTATGGACTGCCATTGTGGCCGTTCTATGAATGAGAGTCCTGTGAGAGATGAGGCAGTCTATTGCAGGGAGTTTCCCAAACAGCCATGTTAGGGGTCCTCGCATTCGTGAAGCACGGCTCCAAATTAATTTCCCAGGTATGTTATAAAACGTAATAACAGAGTGGGCATTTCATAAAACCAAACTCCCTTTGGGATATGGGGGGACTTCTTCTATTTCATATTAATTAGTTGAGGGTGCCTCACAAGTCCAACTTTTTTTTTCGGCAATGAGTCAATTCGATTGGCCCATTGCAAAAAAAAAATTGAAACTATGGAGTCTACTCAAAATAGAAGATTCTATGAAAAGATGGGGTGCCTCCCCCTTTGGCCCAGGTATATAGGTGAGAAGGGGAGGACTTTGAGCAAACATATGGTATTAAAGCGACCTGCTATT